>Ga0134095_1002609_pt1 | contig 9669 bp, 8 predicted proteins | sample 6_2taG_FD_94449 | JGI IMG/M metagenome (GOLD analysis project Ga0134095, IMG submission 94449) | Switchgrass degrading microbial communities from high solid loading bioreactors in New Hampshire, USA - 6_20_20_110_A2 metaG | ecosystem: Engineered > Bioreactor > Semi-continuous > Anaerobic >... | reverse complement strand
CTACCGCAAAGGAGTCTCTTACCGATTCCATCATTATGATTTGCCCTTTATACTTGCTGTCCCAAAGTATATCCCAGGAGTCAACTTCCTCGTCCACCATTTTTGTGTTGTAAAGGATCCCGAGGGTACCCCAAAAATACGGTACAGAATAAGTGTTGTCCGGATCATACTCCAAATTTTTAAATGTGTCGTCTATATATTTGTAATTCGGAATATTGTCAAAATTCAAAGGCAGAAGTTCGTTTTCCGCAATTAATTTTTCAATCATATAGTCGGACGGAATCAATACGTCATAATTCACAGCACCGGATTTATACTTGGCATACATGCTTTCGTTGGAATCAAATGTCTCATAAACAACCTTAATACCTGTTTCTTTTGTAAAACGTTCAATGGTATCCTCAGCTATATAGTCGCCCCAATTGTACACATTTATAGTCGTACCGGCAAAAGGCTTATTCGGGTCATTCTCCGGATTTTTGGCACAACCGGTAAACACAATCATCAATGCAGTCAGCAAAAACACAATTCTTTTCATAGATTTACTCCTCCTAATTTCTTTGTATGTCTTTCCGAGCGTTTATTTATAATCAACAGCAATATCAATACCGATACGAACAATACAGTGGATATTGCGTTTATTTCAGGTTTTATTCCTCTTCGGGTCATGGTATATATGGTTATGGAAAGGTTAGTCACACCGCTTCCGGTCGTAAAGTAACTAATCACAAAATCATCCAGTGATAGAGTAAACGCCAATAAAAATCCTGTAATGATATTGGGCATAATCTCAGGAATTATAACCTTCCGTATGGCCTCCATAGGATGTGCCCCCAAATCCAATGCCGCTTCATAGGTAAATTTATTCAAAGAACTCAACTTCGGTAAAATACTCAATATCACATAGGGTATGTTAAAGGTTATATGGGCAATCAACATGGATGCAAACCCCAGCTTTAATCCTATTGCCACAAAAAACAGCATAAATGATATTCCTGTAACGATATCCGGATTCAACACCGGCAAGTAAGTAACATTTAAAATCACCGATTTAGTCTTCTTTTTCATTACATGAATACCTATGGCAGCTAATGTTCCGATTATTGTGGCAATAACCGATGCCAATAACGCTATTGACAAGGTATAATAAAGAGCCTTGGAAATCATAGGATCATTAAGCATGGTCTTATACCATTTTAGAGTAAAACCTCCCCATTTGGCCCTTGATTTCGAGTCATTGAAGGAAAAAACTATTAAAGTCAATATCGGTGCGTAAAGGAAAAGCATAATAATTCCCAAATAAAGCTTTTCTAATCCTCTTCTTACCATATTCCCGCACCGCCTTCCATTTCCTCATCACTTCTTCGTATAACAGCCATGGATATTAAAATTATAATCATCAACACAAGGGAAAGAGCTGCTCCAAATCCCCAATCGTAGGTCATCAAAAACTGCTGTTCTATTATATTTCCAATCAAGTTAACTTTACCGCTGCCCAATAGATTCGGTATTACGAAAGTTGTAACCGCAGGCATGAACACCATGGTTATACCGCTCATCACCCCTGGCATGCTGAGCGGAACAGTCACTTTCAACAACCGCTTAAAGTCATTGGCACCCAAATCATAAGCAGCCTCCATAACCGATTTGTCTATTTTAGCCAGTGCGTTATATATGGGCAATACCATAAAGGGCAAAAAATTGTAAATCATACCAAGCACAATGGCCGATGGTGTTCCGATAATATCCAACACAGGCAAATGAAGAGCCCTTAAAATTGTATTAATAAGCCCGTTATTGGTCTCCAACAAAGACAGCCATGCATAGGTCCTGAGCAAGAAATTCATCCACATGGGCAAGATGAAGATGAACAACATTGCAGCACCGCCCTTGCTGTACTTTACCAAGATTAAGGCCAATGGATAGGCCAAAATCAGGCAGATGACTGTGCAAATAAGGGCATACAAAAAGGATTTTCCAAGTGCCGTCATATATTTACCGCTAAAAGCCTTCATCATATGATCAAATGTAAATACAGTTCCATTTATATCTTTCACCGTAAAGGCATTATAAAGAATCATCAATAGCGGAACCACAATAAAAATTACCATCCAAATCAGATAGGGGGTAGCCAACCATTTTCTATTCATGTGCCTGCCTCCTCCACCATCTTTTTCATAATGTGGATGTCAAAAGGATCCACATTAATACTTACCTGTTCACCGGGTTTAAAGTTCTTCGTATTGTGTATCACCCATTCGAAACCTTCTGTCACTACACAGGTCTCGTAATGAACACCTTTAAAAATACAAGAGGTCACTTGACCGTTTAGTTTGTTTTCCGATGGTTCCAACAGTTTTATATCTTCAGGTCTTACCACAACATCCACTTTCTCATTGGTGCCAAATCCCTTGTCCACGCATTCGTATACGCGGCCCAAAATCTCAATGACACCATCCTGCCTCATTATGCCGTCAATAATGTTACTCTCGCCAATAAAGTCAGCGACAAAGGCATTAACCGGTTCATTATATATATCCTTAGGTGTACCCTTCTGTTGTATAACACCATTGTTCATAACCACAACGGTATCGCTCATTGTAAGAGCCTCTTCCTGGTCATGGGTTACATAGACAAAAGTAATACCCAGCTCCTTTTGAAGGGTTTTCAATTCGTATTCATTTCCTGGCGTAGTTTCAAATCCAATGCACCAAGGGGTTCATCCAATAAGAGAATTTCCGGCTCGTTAACTATTGCCCTTGCAATGGCAACCCTTTGCTGTTGACCTCCCGAGAGCTGTTCTATGCTTCTGTTCCCATATCCGTCCAAGTTAACTTGCTTTAAAGCCTTCTCTACCTTTTCTTTTATCAAGCTTTTGCTCATCTTTTTTATTTTCAGTCCAAAAGCAATATTCTCAAACACATTTAAATGGGGAAAAAGGGCATACTTCTGAAACACCGTATTGATATTCCTCTTGTAGGGCGGCACATTGCTGATGTCCTTTCCCTGATGCCAAATAATTCCTTCATCAGGTTTTTCAAAGCCCCCTATAAGTCTCAATGTAGTGGTCTTACCACAGCCGCTGGGTCCAAGTAGCGTCAGAAATTCATTTTTCTCCACATCCAAAGTCAGATTTTTCAAAACCACTTGATCCTCAAAACTCTTTGTTACATTTTCCAATCTGATAATAACATTCTTTTCCACGGCAACCTCCTAAAAAGTTGGGGGCGTACTGACCCAAATTATTTGGGCCTCGCTTTTTCCCACATTTTCTATATAATGCTTTCTTGTCGATTCAAAGTAGAAAGACTCTCCTTTATTTACCCGATAACATTCATTGCCTATGTGTACATTAATGCTTCCTTTCAATACGTAACCAAATTCCTCCCCCTCATGGGGTTGGTCCTCTAAAGACTTGCCTCCCGGCATGAGGGTCATACGGATTGGTTCCATCGCATTCTTCTGTGCATTGGGAACAACCCATTCTATAGTATTTTTCAATTCGTCATCCGTTTTGCTGAAGTAGTCGGTTTTCTTGAAAATTATCTGCTTATCCTCAGAATCACTGAAAAAAGTTTTCAAATCCGTTCCGAGGCATTGGAGTATATCCACCAAAGTAGTAATGGACGGAGATGTAAGATCGTTTTCAATCTGGCTGATAAAACCCTTTGACAGCTCTGCCCTATCAGCCAGTTCCTCTTGTGTCATCTTATTGGTGATTCTGAGCTGCCTTATTTTCGCTCCAATCTCCATAAATTCACATCCTATACAAAAAAAGCTAAACAAATTCCAAATTAGTTTTACTAAACTTGAAGTTTACTTATAGTAAACATCTAAATTTAATTATAAAACTAATTTTTCATTTGTCAAGAAAAATTTTTTCCGTCCAATCACTATATCCGTAAAAGTATTTAAAACTGTATGTAGAGAAGTTTTGGCCATCATTACGATTTTTTAATTAATAGCCATTTTACTTTAATGAAAAAACATAAAATATTTGATCCGTTATATATATTGGTAAAATAAATATATTTTTATGCTTAAATAAAATTAAATGATTATCTGGGCAACAAGCTAATTCCAAAAACACAAAATATAAAACAAAACCTCAGGGGCATCGTTCTCTTCGATTGCTAAGGCTTTTACGACCTTCAAAAGCCCCAAAACAAAAATGACCGCATGTTTAACTAGAACAGACGCGGTCATTTTCATCAATCTATAGCATTATGCGACAAGTATTATAAAAAATCGAAGAAGCTCATTTGATTACTTTCCGGAAGACCTCTCAAGCACCCAAACTTATCGAGCAACTCAATGGTTGAATTACCGATTTTAGCCCGTGTCTTTAAATCATCTCTGGAACTGAAGGGTCCTCCTTCCTTAACTGCTCTATATATATTTTCTGCAGCTACAGTACCCATTCCCGAAATACTGTTTAACGGAGGTCTCAAACTGTCATCCTCTATCAGGAAGTTTACCGAGTGCGACTTATATAAATCTATTGGCAAAAATTTAAATCCTCTTTCGTACATTTCCAAAACCAGTTCGAGATCTTCGTACATATCTTTATCTTTATTGGTAGCCTGATTCCCCTGCATTTCAATTTCCTTCATCTTTTGCTTGACAATTTCTTTTCCGTTTATCATAAACTCCGCATCAAAGGCTTTAGCTCTGATGGAAAAGTATGCAGCATAATATGCCAGAGGAATATGTACTTTAAACCAGGCTATTCTGAAGGCCATCATGATATATGCCGCAGCATGGGCCTTTGGGAACATGTATTTTATCTTTTTACAGGACTCAATATACCACTCGGGTACATCATGTTCCCGCATCATAACCTCATATTCCGGCCATTTCGGATCCTTCAAAGCTTTTCCCTTACGAACCGTTTCCATTATTTTGAAGGCAGCACTGGGCGGTAGACCTTTTTTCATAAGGTAAACCATAATATCATCTCTCGTACACACCGCCTCACTCAATGTAACGGTACCGGAATCAATCAAATCCTTGGCATTTCCAAGCCATACATCGGTACCGTGGGAAAGACCCGATATACATATCAAGTCTGCAAATTTTTTCGGCAGTGTGTCTAAAAGCATTCCCCTTACAAACTTGGTACCGAATTCAGGTATACCGAAAGTACCCACTTTGGAATTTATCTGCTCGGGAGTGACCCCAAGAGCTTCTGTGGATGAAAACAAAGACATGGTCTTTTTGTCATCCATGGGTATGGACTTGGGATCCACTCCGGTAATATCCTGAAGCATTCTTATCATCGTTGGATCATCGTGACCGAGTATATCGAGTTTCAGCAAGTTCTGATCTATCGAGTGATAGTCAAAATGCGTCGTTATTATATCCGAGTCGGGATCGTCAGCAGGATGTTGCACCGGACAGAATTCAAATATTTCCCTTCCCTTGGGCACAACTATTATTCCACCCGGATGCTGCCCCGTAGTCCTTTTTATACCGGTACAACCTTTGGCAAGTCTCTCGATTTCGGCTTTATTTACTTGGATATTTCTATCCTCGAAATATTTCTTCACAAAGCCAATTGCTGTTTTTTCTGCAACGGTACCAACAGTCCCGGCTTTAAAGGTAGTCCCCTTACCAAATATGACTTCGGTATATTTATGGGCCCTTGCCTGATATTCTCCCGAAAAGTTCAAGTCTATATCCGGCTCTTTGTCCCCGTCAAACCCCAAGAAAGTTTCAAAGGGAATATCTATACCGTCCTTTGCAAGCATCTCTCCGCATACAGGGCATGGCTTGTCCGGTAAATCAAAACCGTTGCCGTAGCCATAATCCGTAAAATCGGAATATTTACATTTGGGGCATCGGTAATGGGGAGGCAAGGCATTAACTTCGGTAATACCGGTCATATATGCCACCACGGAAGAACCTACCGATCCTCTAGAACCTACCAGGTAACCGTCCTCATTAGATTTCCATACCAACTTTTGAGCAATGATATACATAACCGAGAAACCGTTTTTAATAATTGAGTCAAGCTCCCTGTCAAGCCTATTCTGTACAATTTCCGGCAACGGATCTCCATACAGTTCATGGGCTTTTCCATAGGTAATATCCTTAATGGTCTGCTCACAGCCTTCGATATACGGAGGACACTTTTCAGGAGAAATCGGGCTTATTTGTTCGCACATGTCAGCAATCTTATTGGTATTTTCAACTACAACCTCATAGGCTTTTTCCTCTCCCAAATAGGAAAACTCGGCGAGCATCTCCTCAGTGGTTCTCAAATATAAAGGCGGTTGAATGTCCGCATCATCATAGCCTTGAGCCCCTTCAATTATACGACGGTAAATCTCGTCCTCAGGGTCCAAAAAGTGTACGTCCCCGGTTGCAACCACAGGCTTACCCAGTCTTTCACCCAGTTCGACTATCTTTCGGTTGATTTCCTTCAAGTGTTCTTTATCCGGAACTTCCCCTTTCCTTATCAGATAATCGTTATTCCCCAAAGGTTGTATTTCCAAGTAATCGTAATATTTTGCAATAGCTTCAATTTCCTCGTCGGATTTACCGTGCAAAATTGCTTGAAAAAGTTCGCCTTCACTGCAGGCACTTCCTATAATCAAGCCCTCCGAATATTTCCTGTACAAGCTCTTAAGTATTCTCGGTTTTTTATAGAAATAATCCAAATGGGAATAGGACACCAGCCTGTACAAGTTTTTCAAACCCGTATAATCCTTTGCCAATATTATGGCATGATAGGTTTTGAGTTTTTTATACTCCTGCTTTTTAGCTTCCTCATCGGCTCCGTATTTGTCTATATCTTCAAGGGTTTTAACTCCTCTTTCCTTTAGCATTTCCAACATAATTTTAAATACCTTGACAGTGGTATCCACATCATCTAGTGCCCTGTGGGCAACCTCAACCTTTATTCCCAAGTTCTTGGCTATTTTCCCGAGTTTGTAGGTCGTATAGTCCGGGAAAAGCATCTGAGCCAGGGATAGTGTATCCACATATGTAAAATCGAAGTCATAGCCCAATACCTTTGCATTATGCTTTAAAAAGCCAATATCAAAATCCGCGTTATGGGCCACCAAAACGCTGCCTTCTATAAACTCCAAAATCTTTGGAAATACCTTATCTATAGTTTCCGCATCCTTTACCATGTGATCGGTTATGTTGGTAACCTCCACAACTCTTGCAGGAATAGGTTTTTCAGGATTTACAAAACAACCGAACTGATCTATCACTTTTCCATCTTTAAATTTCATAATACCTATCTCGGTAATTTTTTCGGTTTTAGGTGAAAAGCCGGTAGTTTCAAGGTCCAACACGCAATATGTAGTGTCAATGCTTTGTCCTTTGGGGTTGGTAACCGAAGGTTTCTTATCCGGTGCTAAATATGCCTCGACACCGTATATAACCTTCATATCCGGATTATTTCTACCCAATAGCTTATGTGCTTCTGGAAATGCCTGCACCACTCCATGGTCAGTTATGGCAATGGATTTCATACCCCAACTCATTGCCCTTTTAATCAAGTCGGTGGCACTTGACACAGCGTCCATCTGACTCATTTGGGTGTGCATGTGCAGCTCTACTCTCTTAACCTCGGAATTATCTTGTCTCTTAACCTTCTTTAAACCTTCCGATTCCAAAATGGTATTGGCAACAAACTCCACTTCTCCGGAAAATTTGCTATAGCTGGAATTCCCGGCAAGTTTAACCCCTTTGGCCTTTTTAAGCCTGGATAAAACTTCTTCATTCTCTTCTGCCTTCACAAAAGCTTTACAGGTCATGGAAGTGGAACCGTCGTATAAAGCAAAGGAAACCAAGGTTTTTCCGCTCTTCAATTCCTTTGTGTCAATATTGAATATCTCACCTTCTATTGCAACCCTTCCCTCATCGGGAACAATATCGGCAATTTTAACCACCGGTTCCTTAATATTGGCGTTTCTACCCAATATTAAAGGCGTAACTTCCTTCTTTTCTTCTTTTTCTTCACTTTTTTCTTTTGTCGGTACAGGTTCCTTCGGCAGCTCAGGCATGGTTTTAGCTTGTTCTTTGATAATCTGCTTTTCCCTTTCCCTTGCATCCTCAATAAGCTTTTTCAATTCCTCACTGCACACCCTATCAATAAAGTTTATCTTGTACTCTGTTCCATACAATTTCTTTATAGCATTGCTTATCTTTTTATCATAACCCAAGCTCGACAATAAATGGGATGCAGCAATTTTGAAATTAAAATTTATTATATTTTCATTAACTTCAAATTCGGTATCTTTTATAATTGCTTTTAATATAGGGTGCTTGGACGATATGGAATATATAATATCCATAAGTTCCTTTTCTATAGGCTTCTTATCGGTACCCTCGGTATATTCGACAGTGATTTCCGAATCATTTAATGCAAATCTTTTCTTTATAAAGGAATTAAGCCCTTCAAGCTCTTTAACATTGATATATTTATCGGAGAAAAGTTTGATTTCCAAGGTCTTGCTCTTCTTCTTCAAAACTGCAGATTGTACAATGGCTGAACTTATATTACCATCAACTTCGTAATCGCTGAAAATTTCATTGACTCTTTTAAGGTTACCTTCCAAAGCTATACCTCCAAAGACTTAAAATATATCATTATTATATAAAACCATCCGGTGTTTGTCATGTATGAAAATGCTAACAAAAAGCATATTATTCTTAATTATCAACATCACTCCTGTCGCGTAGTTCTTTTAAGAGCTGTTCCGGTGTTTTATTGCCTTCTTCAAAATCCTTTTCTATTCTGGCTACTTTTTTCTCCATATTTTCAACAAACCTTTTGGTTTCTTCATCGGTTTGGTAAGAATTCGATCGTTTGACATCCTCCAATGCAATTTTGGCATCACGTAAAGCACTTTTCAGTTCTTCCGCAAATTCCTCCTGAGTTTTTACTTGATCGGCAATTTCGTCCAACTCAAGAAACTTTTGCTTTAATTCATAGGCATCTTTATTTAATTGTTCTCTCTCCTCTTCATTCATTGGTATTGTTGATTGTATCCTCTCCTTTTCTGCTAATAAATTTTGAAGAGTGTTTTCATAGAATTTTCTCAGCTCCGATTTGATATTATCCTGTGCCAAAACTGTAGTGCATACAAAAATCGCCAGTGCTGCCGCTATGATAAAGGGATAAATTCTTTTCTTTTTTTATTAAGCAAACTTTCCTTTTTAAAGTTTTCCCACTCGATTTCAGGATTACAATCAATGCTGTCAAATTTCTTATCCACAGCTTTTTTAATCAGCTTATCAAAATTATCCATAAGTTAACCTCCTAAATATCGTCCTTAAGCTTTTGATAGAGAGTTTTTTGGCCCTGAAAAATATAATTTTTACATTACTCTCTGTCACACTTAATATTTTTGCAATCTCTTTATAGGTCAATCCTTTATGAAACCTCAAAAAAATAATCTGTTGAGCTGAAACCTCCAAGTCATTTATTGATTTTATCAACTCATCAATCAACTCATTTTCTTCAGCTATTTCCGGTGTGAACATATTGATGTCAGCTATTTCATTAATGTCATCATCATTAGAAAATACAATATGTCTTTTTCTATACCTATAGATTTCTCTTAGTTTATCCATACAAAGGTTTTTGACTCTTAGTTATCCAATATGCAAAATTATCTCTATCCTTTAAAGAATTATATTTGTTAAATG
>Ga0134095_1002606_pt1 | contig 9683 bp, 7 predicted proteins | sample 6_2taG_FD_94449 | JGI IMG/M metagenome (GOLD analysis project Ga0134095, IMG submission 94449) | Switchgrass degrading microbial communities from high solid loading bioreactors in New Hampshire, USA - 6_20_20_110_A2 metaG | ecosystem: Engineered > Bioreactor > Semi-continuous > Anaerobic >... | reverse complement strand
GTATATTTGTGCAATATTGATAATACTGGCATTTTGGCAGGGTATAGGGACTATACTATACATGATTCCGATGGCTATTGCTTATTTTGACAGTAATCCCGACACCTATATAGACTTTAAAACAGGAAAAGTGGTGGGAATTGACCCTCTTATTAATTATATATTTATAAACTTGATCTTGGTTTGTTTTTTAGTAGGAATTTTCTTTGCAATGAGGCTTATTCATGAGAGAAGTATGAAGTCGCTTGTTACGCCGAACGATAAAATTGATTGGGGCAAATTTTTCATAGGCTTTGGGGTATACGGCATATTGGTGATTTTAGGATGCGTGGCCGATTATTTGGCGGCACCGGAAACTTATAGATTCAGTTTTGATGCCTCCAAGTTTTTTATAGCACTTCCCTTTATTCTCGTATTGACACCGCTTCAGACTACAGCAGAAGAGCTTTTTTTCAGGGGATATATACTTCAAGCTTTCGGCAGAAAAATCAAAAATGCCGTTATTTTATCGACGATTTCGGGTTTTATATTTATGGTGCCGCATTTATGGAATCCCGAAATCTATAAATCGGCTTCCATGGGTGTGTTGGAAACTGTTAGCGGAGTGATCTACTACTTTTTGGTGGGATTTATGTTATCGGCAGTTACAATTAAAACCGATTCCTTGGAGGTGGCTATAGGTGCCCATACGGTAAACAATCTTATAGGAGCCTTGTTGGTAGGGTTTAGCAATTCGGTTTTTCAGACAAATACAATTTTTTATACCACCAGGTTTGAGCCGGTATTCAACCTTTGTGTTATGATTGTCACTTCAATAATTTTTTATTTGATAGTTGCAAAATTAGTTAAAAATCGCATTTTTAAAGCGGCTTGAAACAATTTTGTTGAAAAATCTCTCATGTAATAATATAATCACAATAAGAGTTTGTTGAATACTTAAGGATTTCCGAAAAGCTTAAAAATTATAAAGGAGTGCTCAGAATGGAGGATTCAAAATTAGGTACTTTTACAAAGGTGCATACAACAGTAACATTTATCGTTATGATTGTTGTCAATGCCCTTGCCAATATTATTCCCTTTAACGGCATGACTACGGGACAGGTTTCAAATTTGTACCCGAATCTTTTTTCTCCTGCTCCTATGACTTTCTCGATCTGGGGAGTCATCTATGTTTTGCTGGCAGGGTACATATTGTATCAATTCGGTTTTCTGTGCAAGAAAGAAGGTACATTCAATAAAGAATTGCCGGAAAAGATTTCAGTGTTTTTTTCAATATCCTCCATTGCAAACACGGGCTGGTTTTTTGTATGGCACTTCAATTCAATAGGAATATCCCTGGTATTGATAGCAGTTATCCTTATCTGTCTAATTATCATAAATATTAATACCGGAAAGGCAGAGCTGCCCCTTAGAGAAAAAATTTTTATAAGACTTCCGTTTAGCATATATTTTGGATGGATTACAGTGGCAACTATGGCAAATGGAACTGTATTTCTCGTAAGCATTAATTGGAACCGCTTTGGAATGCCCGATTGGCTGTGGACTATAATAATTTTGATTATTGGGTTCTTCATTGCAGGGTTTACCATGCTTAAGAATCAGAATTTAGGCTATGGTATTGCTGTAATATGGGGTTATATTGGTATATTGGTTAAACATACGTCGAAAAGCGGTTTCTCGGGGAAATATCCCCTTGTGATTCTTACTCTTATTCTCTGTATAATTGTGCTGTTGATTGCCGAAGTGTATTTTGCTGTTACCGACAAAGAGAAGCTTAAGAACTTTAAGTTGTTTGGGAAGAAAGCCCAGTAAAAGCCAAAGTAAAATCCGGTGAAGATTGTTGAGGTTATTGATTTTAAAAATATCAATAGCCTTTGTTTATTTTAAAATAGAGATATTTGGAGGAAATCATGGAGAGGATTTCAAAAAAGTCCTGCGATATTATTGAGTCTAATATTGAAAAAATCGGTCGGTTGTTTCCTTATGTCATTACGGAAACAGTTGATGAAAGCGGAAAGATAAAAAAGGCCATAGATTTTCAACTGCTCCGGCAGGAATTGTGCGGCGAGATTTTCGAGGGGGATTTTGACAGATATCAGCTTTTATGGCCCGGTAAAAAGGAAGCCATGCTTCTTGCCAATTTACCCACTACTAAAGTTTTATCGGAAGAAAGAGAGGAAAGTGTGGATTGGAAAAATACGGGGAATATATATGTTAAAGGGGATAATTTGGATGTTCTGAAATTATTGCAAGAAAATTATCTGGATAGGATAAAGTGCATTTATATAGACCCGCCGTACAATACTGGGAAGGACTTTATATATAAAGATGATTTCAGAATGGGGACAAATTGTTATCTTGAGAAGACCGGAAAAAATGCTTTTGAGAACAATGAGTCGGACGGAAGGTTTCACAGCAACTGGCTTTCCATGATGTATCCGAGGCTGAAGCTGGCAAGGAATTTACTTGCCGAAGACGGTGTTATATTTGTCAGTATCGATAACAATGAGCTTCATAACTTGCAAATAATAATGAATGAAATATTCGGAGAAGAAAATTATGTGGAAACATTCATATGGACAAAGACTTCCACACCTCCATCCCTGTCCGTTAAAAGCAGAAAGACGGCAGAGTATGTCCTTTGCTATGAAAAAAATTACAGCGGCCTGAAGTATTATGGTTCAAAGCTTGATAACGGTGACGCACCGCTTTTAAATACCGGAAATCCTGTGAGGGTTCTGAATTTCCCCAAGGGTTCAATCCGTTTTACCTTTTTGAGGGAGGGGCATTTTAATGCGGGTAGATATGACAGAGTTGAGGTTTTGAAGGATTTTGAAGTCAAAAACGGTACTAACTGCGAGGAAGTGGCCATAAAGGGCGAATTCAAATGGACGAATGAATTTATGCTCAATGAAATACAAAAAGGCACGTATTTTATTGTAAAATCACCTAAGTTCTCAATCCGGTTTCAGCGTTCCGACAGTGATGAACGCTTTAAGCCTCCTTCCAACTTGCTTGACGTTGAATTGAATAAAAATAGCGGTGTGGGTACGAATGAAAGTGCTGTCAAGGAATTGGAACTTTTGGGCATGAAAGGATACTTTGACTATCCGAAACCGCTTTCATTAATCAGAAAATTACTTGATATGGTTATCAAAGATGATAAAGATGCCATAGTTCTTGACTTTTTTTCCGGTTCGGCCACAACGGCTCATGCGGTGATGGAACTTAATGCCTCGGATAATGGCCGGCGTAAATATATAATGGTACAAAAGCCGGAGCAAATACCAAGCGGATGCACAGCTTATAAAGCCGGATACAGAGATATCTGCCAGATTGGCAGAGAACGTATATTGAGGGCGGCAAAGAGAATAAAAGAACAGTCGGGGGCAAATATTGATTACGGATTTAGAGTTTATAAGCTGGAGTAATGATTTATTGAGTTATAAATTCCTGTTTTTATAAGGAATTTTTGTTCTGTGGAATTTTTTTTGGATTTGTAGAGTATTTTCTATAATAAATGCAAGAAATAAATGTAAAAAAATTACGGGAAATAAATGGAGAAGTTATTACAAAAAAATGAATAAAATATAAACTTTCTATTAAAAAGGCATTTTATTGCTTTTTTGTCCAAGCAAGGCCTGCTGTCTTAAAACCGTTGAATTTCTCGGTTTTCCCCTCTATTTAGCATGTATAATGTGCTTTAACTATGGTGAGAATTAGCAAAAGAGTAAAGATAGTGCCAAAATATTCAAGTCTTTTGCTTAAATAGCCTGCAAAAGTTTAATTTCAATTGGAATTCAGCTTGATTATTGTTGGAAGCTAGAGTAACTTATAAAATTGTGTATTGAAATGCAAAAAAACTACAAAAAAAGAGAAGAGTACAAATGTTATTGAATACCGATTTAGCAATAATTGAATTTTATATCGATGTACTTTTATTTGGACTTCAGTTCCTTATAGTACCTGTGGCTGTTTATTTATTTGTTATATCTGTTTTCGGATGGGTTAAGAGAAAGGAAGAAAGTGCTGACAATTATCCGCCGGTGAAAAGGTTTGCCTTTGTTGTAGCTGCCCATAATGAAAAGAAGGTAATAGGTAATATAGTAAGAAATTTAAAAAACTTGGATTATCCTGCCCATTTATATGACATATTTGTAGTGGCCGATAATTGCACTGACAATACTTATGAAATTGCTAAAGAAAATGGAGCTATTGCTTTTAAGAGATTTGACGAAAACAAAAGGGGTAAGGGATTTGCCCTTGAATGGATGTTTGACAAGATATTCAAAATGGAAAAACATTATGATGCGGTTTGTGTACTTGATGCCGATAATTTAGTTTCGTTAAATTTTTTGAAGGAAATGAATAAACAGTTGTGTAAAGGTTATAAGGTGGTTCAAGGCTATCTTGACAGTAAAAATCCGAAGGATTCTTTTATTGCTGCCAGTTACAGTGCGGCATTTTGGACCAACAATAGGATTTTCCAATTGGCAAGGTATTATTTGGGATTGAGTTGCGTGTTAGGCGGTACGGGATTTGTCGTTACCACCGATTTGCTTAAGGAAATAGGCTGGGGTGCCACTAGTCTTACCGAAGATTTGGAGTTTACCATCAAACTCATTTTAAAGGGAGAAAAGGTGTATTGGTCACATGAAGCTGCTGTCTACGATGAGAAACCTCTCACAATGAAACAGTCATGGAGGCAAAGAAAACGTTGGATGCAAGGGCAGGCCGATTGTGCATGCAGGTACTTAAAGGCTCTTTTAACAAAAGCGATAAAAGAAAAGGATATAATTGCTTTTGACAATGCTGTTTACGTTATTTATCCTTTGTTTGTTGTATTGGGTGGAGTTGTAATGTTTTCAAACTTCATAAAGCTTGTGTTTTTTACCGAGATATCCGACATATTTGATATAAGGTTTGGATTTGCCACTATTATGTTTATAGTTACAACATATATGGGATTGGTATTTGTGGCCTTGGAAGGCAAGCTGACTTTGAAGTTGTTGGGTTATTATATTTTGTATCCTTTTTATAACATTACTTGGATACCTATAATGATTCAAGGGTATATTGACAGAAATAAGAAGGAATGGGTACATACATTACATACCAGGGCATTGGATATAAGCGATATGAGCAAACTGGGCAAGGCGGGATAGGTAATTGAATTAAAGCAGTTAAAGTGCATTTTGGCATTAATATAAATTAATGTTGAAATGCACTTTTATTTTAGGTCTTTTGAAAATTGTGAAAAACACAAAAAGGATTGGTTTAACGGTTTGAAATTTAAAATATCCAATTCTAATTCCCTATGACTTGTCAAAGATGAGTGATAAAAAGATTCAGAATCAAAAACCGGTTGAATCGAATGAATGATTAAAACGCTTTATTTATAAGGGATTGAAGCGATTTGAATAAAAATGGACAAGCAAAAATGCAAGTAGCAAAAAATAAAATTGCAAAATTTAAAAAAATTTATTAAAAAACTATTGAAATTAAATATGTGTTTGTGCTATAATCAATTTAACAAATCAAAAATACTTTTCAACGCTTACACTACAGCTTGTGCTTGATTTACCTAAGATGCAGCGTAGCATAAAGTGTAAATGCAGGGACGTACTCAATGAAGAGTAAAATCTCACGTGTACGTCTTTTTTGTTACCTTGATGATGCGATGCCTAAAGTAAAGAAAGAAAAAATGCAATTTTAAACACACAAGATTGCAAAATGGATATTGTTCAAAGGGAAGTTTCATATTAATTCCATCTTTGACAATCAATCCGTTTTAAAAAGTGGGAAACGCGGTATAATAAAGCAATGATTTGTAACTTAATTCTATAAGCTAATATTTATGAAAAATGAAAGGAGAATATGCCATGCCAAAGTATAGTAAGGAAGATATCTTGAAAATTGTGAAAGAACAGGACGTTAAATTCATTCGACTTCAGTTTACTGACATTTTTGGAAGCTTAAAGAATGTTGCAATTACATCGGAACAGCTTGAGAAAGCTCTTGACAACAAATGTATGTTTGACGGTTCTTCAATTGAGGGATTTGTGAGAATAGAAGAATCCGATATGTATTTAAGACCGGATCCAGATACTTTCGTTATTTTCCCATGGAGACCTCAAACCGGTAAAGTGGCTAGACTTATATGCGATGTATACAATCCCGGTGGAACTCCTTTTGAAGGCGACCCGAGATATGTTTTGAAAAAAGCTTTGAAAAAAGCAAAAGATATGGGATACGAAGCTTTCAATGTAGGTCCTGAATGTGAATTCTTTTTGTTCCTCACAGATAATGAAGGAAAGCCTACTACAATAACCCATGACAATGCCGGATATTTTGACCTAGGACCGGTAGACTTGGGTGAAAATGCAAGAAGAGATATGTGCCTTGTTCTTGAAGAGATGGGTTTTGAAATAGAAGCTTCCCACCATGAAGTTGCACCGGGACAGCATGAAATTGATTTTAAATATGCAGATGCACTTACCACTGCCGATAATATCATGACCTTTAAGATGGTTGTAAAAACAATCGCTCAGAGGAACGGATTACATGCAACATTTATGCCGAAGCCTATTTTCGGAATAAACGGTTCCGGTATGCACACAAATGCATCACTGTTTAAAGACGGAAAGAATGCTTTCTATGATGAGAACGATCCTATGCAGCTCAGCCAGGATGCTTATTGGTTTATCGGCGGATTGCTCAAGAATATGAAATCAATAGCTGCAATTACCAATCCTATAGTAAACTCTTACAAGCGTTTGGTTCCCGGTTATGAAGCACCGGTATACCTTGCATGGTCCGGAAGAAACCGCAGTCCGTTGATTAGAATTCCGGCAGCGAGAGGAGCAGCTACCAGAGTTGAATTAAGATGTCCGGATCCATCATGTAACCCGTATCTTGCAATTGCGGCAGTATTGTCTGCAGGTCTTGACGGAATAGAAAACAAAATTCAGCCTCCCGCTCCAACCGATAAAAACATATTCGAAATGACTGAAGAGGAAAGAATAAAAGAAGGTATCCAAGCACTTCCTGGCAGTTTGGAAGAAGCAATTAAAGAGATGAAGAAGAGCGAATTGGTAAAACAGGTATTGGGCGAACACATTTACAGCAAGTACATCGAAGCAAAGACTCAAGAATGGGATGATTACAGAACAAAGATTAGCAAGTGGGAACTCGATCAGTATCTGACAAGGTTTTAGTTTTTAATTGAAAATGATTGTTCCTGGAATGTTTTGATTGAAATGTTCTTTCTTAGGGAATGTTTATGTTATTGAAATGTATGCTTTGGTTTTAAGTGTACGATACTGGTTTACTGTATGAAGTTACTACTGCATAGGAGGTGCAGTTATGGAATCGGCAAGGATACTGGTAGCAATGAATAATAAAAGCTCAGCCAACAAGCTCAAAATAGTTTTGAACACAATGGGATATCAGGTTGTTGACCAAGCGGATAATACAAATGATGCCTTAAGGAAATTGGTTAATTTAAGACCGGACCTTGCTGTCATGGACTATGATTTGTCGCCGCAAAACAGTCTTGAAATCGCTAAAATTGCAGTTGAGGATAAACTATGCGATGTTATTCTTATAGCAAGTAGTGAGCAGAAAGGTTCCCTTGAATATTTAAAAGCAGAATACGATATAGTAATCGTTGCAAAACCTTTACACAAGGAAACTTTTCTTAATACAATCGACCTTGTGATAAAGAACAGGAAAAAGATATTGGCATTGAAGAAAGAGATAGAAGAACTGAAAGAAACCATTGAGACAAGGAAAGAGGTTGAACAGGCCAAAGGCCTCTTGATGAAAAACTTAAATCTTACTGAGGAAGAAGCCTTTAGGATGATACAAAAGCAGAGTATGAATCGCGGAATTAAAATGAGAGAAATAGCTAAAGCCATAATTCTCACTTATAATTTGGAAAACAAGCATTTGAAAACGTGACTTGAATCATTTGTTTGACAATAATCTTTATACCTCAAAGGGAAATTTTTAAAAACTAACAACTTCATAACCTAATGATAGGAAATATTAACAATGGCGGTATGTACCAAAAAGGGTTCATAACGCCTTATTTTTTAAGGAGGGTCTATTATGAATATTGAAATGGCAATTGATACTTTATGGGTACTACTTGCAGCAATGCTCGTGTTTTTCATGAATCTGGGCTTCGCAGCTGTAGAAGCCGGATTTGCAAGGTCAAAAAACTGTGTTAACATTCTTTCTAAAAACTTTATCGTATTTGCAGTGTCATCTTTGGGATTCCTCTTTCTGGGCTGGGGAATAATGTTCGGTGGAGATAACCCCATCATAGGCACAAAAGGATTGTTTATTCTGACAGGAAATATCGATGATAGCGTATATACTTTAGGTGCAAATGTTCCCTTCTGGGCAAAGTTCGTTTTCCAGTTGGTATTTTGCGGAACTGCGGCAACTATCGTTTCCGGAGCAGTGGCTGAAAGAGTTAAGTACATTTCGTTTATAGTATTTTCCTTTATTCTGACACTAATTATTTATCCCATCGTAGGTCATTGGATTTGGGGAGGCGGCTTCCTATCACAAATGGGCTTTATGGATTTTGCCGGATCGACCGTTGTTCACTCGGTTGGAGGTTGGGCAGCATTAGCAGGAGCTTTGGTGCTTGGACCCAGGTTCGGGAAGTATGACAAGAACGGTAGAATACATCCTATTCCGGGACACAACATGTCTCTTGCAACTATAGGACTTTTCGTACTCTGGTTGGGATGGTTCGGATTTAACCCGGGATCCACAATGTCCATGGCAAATCCCGGAGATGTTGCTCACATCTTTATGACTACAAATACTTCTGCAATTGCAGCAATTATTACATCAACCATTGTGTCGTGGGTATATATAGGCAAGCCGGATCTCGGTATGACAATTAACGGATGCCTTGCAGGACTGGTTGCAATTACAGCAGGTTGTGCCTACGTGGATGTTTTAGGTTCTTTGATAATAGGTGCTATTGCCGGTGTTATAGTAGTGTTCTCGGTAGTAATGTTTGACGGACTGAAAATCGATGACCCTGTAGGTGCTACATCAGTTCATCTTGCAAACGGTGTGTTTGGAACAATATGTGTAGGACTCTTTGCAAAAGAAGGAGTAACTTCCCTTTCAACTACAAACGGATTGTTCATGGGAGGCGGAGCATCTCTGTTGGTTACTTAATTAATCGGAATTTTGGTAGTGGGAGCCTTTGTACTTCCTTCCTCATTACTTGTTTGGTACCTCATTAAGAAGACCGTCGGTATAAGAGTATCTCTTGAAGAGGAAATTACCGGTCTCGATATTGGAGAACATGGAAATACAGCTTATCCGGAATTTATATCCCGCAAACCTGCCTATGCAGCAATTGTAAATGACGATTCCGTAAAGACTATAAAAGTTAAGGAAGGTGTTGTAAATGAAGCATATTAAGGCAGTTATTAAACCCGAAGTTTTGGAGAAGGTAAAAAATGCACTAAAAAAAGCCAATTGCAACGGAATCATGGTTACAGAAATAGAAGGTAGAGGACAGCAGGGCGGAATTCAGCAAGTTTGGAGAGGCGAAAAGTATGAATTGGATCTTCTCCCCAAGATCTCGGTAGATGTAGTTGTGAAGGACAGTGATTTGGATAGAATCTTGAATGTCATCATAGCTAGTG
>Ga0134095_1002601_pt1 | contig 9696 bp, 5 predicted proteins | sample 6_2taG_FD_94449 | JGI IMG/M metagenome (GOLD analysis project Ga0134095, IMG submission 94449) | Switchgrass degrading microbial communities from high solid loading bioreactors in New Hampshire, USA - 6_20_20_110_A2 metaG | ecosystem: Engineered > Bioreactor > Semi-continuous > Anaerobic >... | reverse complement strand
TTGGATGTAAGAAAAAAGAATGCCGGCTGAGAACAACAAAAGCTCTCAGCCGGCAGCAATTCCGGTAATCTGTGGACAAAAGATATCGGTTGATTTTGGACAAAGAAAAGCGGTAATAACAGTAAAATGTAAGTATGCAACTACTTCATTTACATAAAGATTATACACAAAATTCAGTCGGATATCAATTAAAACTTCCACTGAATATCGAAACAATGATTCCAGTAGATGATTCGGTGCGCTTACTAAGTCAGTTTGTGGAGGAGATGGATTTAACTGACCTATATTCTACTTATGAAAGAGTAAGAGAAAATTCTGTATCGCCAAGAACTTTACTGAAGATTGTTCTTTATTCTTATATGAACGGAGATTATTCCTCACGTTCCATGGAAATTAACTGCAAAAGAGATATTAATTTCATGTATCTATTAGAAGGTGCAAAAGCTCCCGATCACGCTACATTTGCAAGATTCCGAAGCATTCATTTTGCTCCTTGTGCAAAGCGTATCCTAGCAGAAATGTCAAATAGGCTCTATGATCTTGGTGAGATATCAGGCGAATCGATATTTATTGATGGTACAAAAATAGAAGCAAGTGCCAATAAATACACATTTGTCTGGAAGAAAGCTGTAACGAAGAATCAAGCAAAACTGCTAATTAAGCTTGCTGATTTCGTAGCAGAATGTGAGCAACTCTATGACATAAAAGTCGTTTATACAGATATAATCCAAATGAAACATGTAAAAAGATTGCGAAAGAAACTCTATGCATTAAAGGATAGTGAAAGTATTAGCTTTGTTCATGGTATTGGCAAAAGAAAAAGCCCACTACAAAAGAGCATTGAAACATTAGAAAAGTATCTGGAGAAGTTAAAAGAATACAATCAAAAGCTATATATCTGTGGCGAAAGAAACAGTTATTCAAAAACTGATCATGATGCTACATTTATGAGAATGAAAGAAGATGCTATGGGAAATGGCCAATTGAAACCTGCATATAACTTACAGCATGGGGTGGATTCAGAATATATCACTTGGCTTACCATAGGGCCGCAACCTACCGATACCACTACACTTATTCCGTTTTTAAAAGAAGCTGAAGTATATCTGAAATTCAAGTACAAGAAAATCGTTGCAGATGCTGGATATGAAAGCGAAGAAAACTATCAGTTTCTTGAAAACAATGGACAGATACCATGATGATTAATCCAGCATGGTTTACCGATTACAAGAAAACGACTTTAAAAGTTTAAAAGTGCAAATGATATTGTAGAGCGCTTACGTTCCATTTCGTGTCTGCAATTTCCAAGCTGCATTTCGGGTCTGTGATTTTCAACTGTCATAATAATAACGTCGCAGACTAGCTTTTTAGATAGCTTGCGACGTTTTTTATACAGTGACATATATCGACATAAAAATTGGTGAAAGAGGTGCAATTTTAGAATTTTATCTAAAACATGTACAGTTTAAAATATTACTTATCCAGTACTTTCCTTAAAAAATCTATTACATAACGGCGCTTAAGAATATCATGATATTTTTGATTATAATAATTCCTTAAACAACTGTAACATGAAGAATCCATTGCTTCACCACCGCAATTACATTCATTAATGCTGTCAAATGTTTCCTTTATTACATTGTATAGAGTTTCATGATTATTAATTCTTTTTACATACCCTGCTCCTCCTGGCGTTCTATCATAAAATATAAGCGCATAATTTGGTCTAAATGAAATCGAATTATAAAAATACTGTAAACATCCAGATATATCATTCTGATCAATATTTAAATTATTACTTATACCTTTTAAAAGTGCATAAAGTACCGATATTGCTACCTCCCAATCTGCTAAATCAGGATTAAGAAATCTAAGCTGTAATACATCTGTCTCAAATCTGTAACCAAGTGAATATCTTTTTAGCATATTGTTACTGCAAAAATAACCACTTGCATTTTTATGCTTCATCTTTTTCGTATACATAAAATGCTTCTCATCTAAATCGGTAAATCCGCAACTCTCACAAACATAAAAATTTGATTCATTTAGAATTACCATTTTATCACTTTGACTAATATATAATTCAATATCAGCTTTACCAATTCGAAATTTAACAGGCCTTATTTGTTCTGTCCCCACATAAGCAATATCATTTCTATATGTTTTATCTGGCTTGATTAAGCTGGGCTTTTGAATTTTACTCCCATCTGCCTCAAATCCAAATTCAGGGATCAGAAAAGTCTTTCGTGCTAATTTGTTTATTTGAGAATTACATTGATGACAATGTGTCAAGTTTGAATATTCATCTTCAATTACATGAGGTTCTATATTTAATGAATTACATTTACCACAATATAAGTAATCAAACATTTTCCAACTCATATTAGGAACTCTTTTAATATATCTACTCGTTATAAGTTTACCATTTGCCACCACTTGAGAACCGGGTGCATATTCAGAAATTGCCATTTGAAGATCTCTCTGAAGTTCTAATCCAAGATTATTATTTGCCGAGCGATCAGTAATAGACAATTCTACAGTATCGACAGGGAAACCATATTTAGGTAATACATTTTTTCTTGATAAGAAACTTAATATTTCTTCATTTTCGTATACTCTTTTACGCTCAAATAAACCTGCAATATTTTTACTCTCTGTTTTTATTGCTCTGTTTATTGCTTCTTCAATTATTTTGACTTCGTAATTGTATTCATTTATTGCTTTAGTAAGTACTCCAGGATCATCTTCATCATTATTAATTAATCTTTTGACCCATTGGAATGTTGATATGCCAAATTTACTTCTTAGAGAAACAGGAAGAAATTTATCACAAAATACTTTCAAATCTTCAGGTTTTGACATTAAATATTTTACTAAACAATCATATCCGCTAATTTGATTATTTGATGTTGTAGCCATAACGGCAGCATTTGAAAAAAATTGTGGATAACGCTTCCAGAAAAAGCTGAAAGCACTTGCAAATAGATGTCTAACTGCTATTTTATCATTCTCTACGTTAAATTTTGGAGGATTAATTTTACCACGTATCATTTTTTCTGGCGCATTAAAAAATGAAAAGTCATGATTGGATTTATTACAAAAAGTAATGGCATAAGCAACTGATTTTTTACTACGTCCCGCTCTTCCTGCTCTCTGTGCATAATTAGCAGGTGATGGGGGCATGTTTCGCATAAAAACCGTTTCTAAGGTTCCTACATCCACTCCCATTTCAAAAGTAGTGGAACAACTCAATATATCAACTTCTTTTCTCTGAAACTTTTTCTGATAAGAATAAGCTGTTTCTTTATCTAACTGTGCAGTATGCTCAACTACCCTTAAGTTTCTAATATCTAAATCCTGATATATACGATAATAATGGTTTTCAGAAAATACATCCTGTATAGAAACTTTTTCTAATTTCCCATCACATCGATATGAAGGGCATACACCCTCAATATTAAAAGGAGTTACCTTCTTACATTTAGAACAAATAAAATACTCTTTCGGCTTTGACACCATTACCTTTTCTATATTAATTTTGTATCCCCCTTCTGTTGCTTGTAAAATACCATCTCTTATAAATATATTTTTCCATATACCTATTAGCAATTCAGATATCCTTTTTCTATCTAATATAAAACCCTTCTTTTCTAATACCCGTGCCAGATAGTCCATTCTTTTATTAAGATATTTTAAGCTTGATGGTATAAATGATCTAATATACTCTTTCGAATTATTATCAGATAAAGTATATCTGTATTCTATACCATTATATGTAAAATATTCGCGTTCTGCTTTATTAAGTGGCTCATCATAAGTTATTGCTGCATCCGCCATCATACCTAATGCTATTACATTGCATATAGTAGCAACTTCTTGAGCTGATAATTTGTAATTAGTATTTGGTATCATATGACTATCATCAATAGATATGCCAAGTAACCCCATTCTTGCCAGAGAAGAGTTTCCATTATTGTCTACCAACTCATGTAAAAGGGCTTTCCACGCTTCTTTACGTATTACATCAATATCATCAGATAATACTTCATTTTTTTCAAATTGATAAATTAAATCATCAATAAAAGCAACTGCCCTTTTTGGCCTACTATTTTCCTTTTGAAAAGATAGTGCTTCTATAATTAAACGTTTATATAAAATGTTACGATAGGTCTGATCCAAATAGCATGCAAAAAAAGCTGCTGCTTGTCTATTATCTGAAAATGCAATAAACTGTTTAGCTTGCTTTATTTTCTCTTTTTCCATTACTAAATTATTTACACCAAATCCAGTTTCGTCTTCTTCAAAATATATATGTTGCTGAGTTGTATATGAGGGCAATTCCTCAAAAAGGGCTGTGGCTAATACACTGGTAACTGCTTCATGCCCTGAATAAAACATTCTCAATATTCCATAATAATTTGTATTCTCACATGATAAGCACTTTGTTAATTTTCCTTGATCGTTTTTTACATCAACCCTTATTACTTTAGAATAGTATTTATGATCATGCTCACATTTAGTTTTTTCATGACTGTCAATTTTTCGTATAAATCCACAGCAAGCACAAATTTCATATGCATTTGCTTCAATTTGCTCCTCATTTAGATTATGATCTATATCTGTATCAGACATTTGTTCACCAAGTAAAAATACTGTTCTCTGATTTGGTTCCAAATAACCTGAAGATTGTTTTAGATAATTATTTTCCATTTTTCCTACTAAATAAATTGCATGACACGAAGCACACGTTGCAATTTCAAATACTTTGTATGATACTCCATTTTCTATATGATAATCTTTCCTTGTCAAAAAAAGTTTATTACTTGGATTGAGCGTAATAAATACACTTTCAGTAGCTCTTATAAACATATGATATCTTGCATCAAATAATTTATCCTCGTTCTTTTCGCACTTTGAAGCGACAGTTACAAAATCAGCTACCTGCGATTGCGTCCATTTCATTTTTGCAGCAATTTCATCAATTGTCTGTGGCGTTTTTAATAATTCTCTAATTTTCCAATAATTTTCATCATGTACTACTAAATCATATAAAATCTCATTTAATGTTATTGTATTTTGATTTATCTTTAGTGTTTGACTAAGATAATTAATAATTACTTCATCAGGCTCCTCATTATTAAAAAAGTAAGCTATTGTCTGATATAATTTTACATCAAGCTTATGCTTTTCATGCTGAATTGCAGGTATCTCTTTGCAGGCTCTTATAACATCTTTTTCATCAAAATTAGAGGCACATAAGCTAGAGGCAAAATCAGCTACTTCTTTATTATCATTATTTCCCCCTAAAGTTGCACTTGTTAATATGTATATTATTTTATCATTATCAATTTTTGCTTTTAACCTTCTCAAAAGCATTGATACTTCTATGCCTGTTGACCCATTATACACATGAGCTTCGTCTAAAACTATATATTTCCATGTGTTCGCATATTCACCAGAAAAAAACACACTATCATCAGGCCTTAGCATTAAATATTCTAACATAGCATAATTAGTAATAAAAATATGAGGTGGATTACTCTTCATTTGATTACGACATATCAACTCATTACTTAACGGTAAATCACCATTGTTTAATGCTTTATATTCAACCAATGCTTCGTCATATTTTTCCTTTGTCTGTCCAGTATAGCTACCAAAAGTGATAGCAGGATAATCTTTAAGTAAGGATCTCAATCTTCCCAATTGATCATTAGCAAGAGCATTCATAGGATATATTATTAAAGCGCGTATACCTGGAGTAAGTTTACCACACTCATCTTCTTCTATGATATATTTTAATATTGGTACTAAAAAGCTCTCAGTTTTACCAGAACCTGTTCCTGTAGATACAACTATATTTCTACCATTAATAACTTTTCTAATAGCGTTTTCCTGATGCTCATAAAGCGGTCTTGATATAGGCATATGTATATTTTCAAAACTCTTTGGCAAAATACCTTTTTCAATGAGCTCTTTTATACTTTTCCCTTTTGAAAATGAATCAGTTATATCTAAATATGGACCTTTAGCATAAGTTTTATTATGTGATAATGCTTTTTGAAATTGTTTATTATATAACGGATCTGAAATATTAAAAATAGTATTAAGATATCGTTTATATTTAATCACAATGTTATTTGATGCTTTTACAGGATCAAAACTATTCATATTTCCCACCTCTTATTTAATAATATTTTTTTCATCTTAAATAACATTAATCCTATTAAAAGTTATACCAGCCAGGGAAATTTTTTCTCGATTGAGTTGCTTTATCAATTTCTGCTTTCGATATCACATATTTATTAATAAACTTAATACTAAAATAAAATCCTCCTTCATATAAATCCTCATAACAACGGTACCTGACTGATGAAGGTAACCTCTCATCCTCGTATTTTACAATATACTTTCGACGATTATCATAGAGAAAACTGATTGAATCGTTATCCTCAATGAAATATATATATACTTTCCCTAGATCATTTAAATCAAAAAAATTTACAATTATAGGGAAAATTGCTATTGATAATTTAGCATTTATATTTTTAATTACCATAGTAGCATTATATAAACATATATTATCCTCACAAATAGATTTTTTTAAATCAGTTATTATATAATCCAGCTTAATTGGGTAAGTGAATATACTACTTCCAATACTTTTTATACTTTCAATTTTTAAGGTTTTACCTTCAAGATTCAGCGGATTTATTAATTCATTTTCATATGTATATATCAATGAATAATTGGATATACCAAACCCTGTATCATCATCTTCATTCTCATAAATTAGTATTTTATATGTCCCACTGTAAATTTTCATCGGTATTGATATCCGACCACTAATAATTTTAATTTTTTCACATATTAACTGGCTTTCATATAAGATATCAACATAATAATCCGATTTACCAATTATTGCTATTTCACCTTTCAATATATTTTTTTCGTAGTCTGCAGTCATTATACACGATACTACTTGACTCTTAGTAATTACATCTAGGAAAGGAATGTATTTTTCGTTATATTTTAAGAATATAGTATTATTCATTTTGTCTCTATTAAACCATGAAATGAAACGGGTTACATCACAATAAAATAAGTCTTCGGTTTTATGTTTATTAAAAGTTAATACTTTATCCTCATCTTCTTCAATATCTAACTCCTCATCCATGCAAAGACTAATCGTGTCTTCAGGAAATTTAAATGATATTACTCTGGGAAAATCACTGTACCATACCTGGTCGGGTTTTAATGTTTCCCAATTATTATCTTCAAATTTCCACTGTAAATAAGGAACTTTAATAAAAAACTTTACTTTCTGGTTGTTTAAGCTTTCGAAGCATAAATCACTCATTTGAGCAGTTATTTCAAAATTAAAAGAATTTTCATTAGGGTTTTTAGCTAAGTTATCGTGTGATTTAATGCATAAATCTTTATTAAAAGAAATAGTGCCCTTTCTATTAAAAATATAAGGAGCTTCTTCAAAACAATAGGTTAAGTTTTTTATTACCGCAAAATTCCACTGTCTGACCTTTTTTTCGTTTGGTACATCTATGACTATTGTATATATGCCGTCTCTACTACAGCGTAGTTCATCAAGATTTATTAAGTATCCAATCTCTCCAGTTCTATTAGGCAATGGTATTTCTATTATACTAGTATCAAATAATCTCATTCGTTTATTGTTTAATAATAACGCCGTTCCTTTGACTTTGCTCTTAGGTATTTTTACTATTATAGTTGGGGCTGCATTATACAATGGTATTGTTGTATTTCCATTGATAACATATGCATCTTTGATAAGAGCTCTTTGAGATAAACCTTCTTCTATCTCCTTTCCAATAGAAATAATTTTTCCATCTGGGAGCCTTACAATATCGCCTAACTGAAAATCAAAATAGAACAATGTAAGCATATTCCGTTTTTCATTAGTAACTAAAGCCTGAGATGTTATATGAGTAAACTCATATGAATATGCATATACCTTACCTACAGGAAGCGTATCTATATGTAATAAAACACCATCCTCATCAAAAAAACGAACATTATCTTTTTTTATATTCTTAAACGACTTGATTATTTCTCCTTCACTTATTAATTTTACAGATATTTCTTGAAAAAGATTCGTACTATCTATTTCAATAGCTTTTTCTTCAGTTTTATATCCTGTAACTGCCTCATAACAAAGCACTTGTTCATAAAACTCTGTACCGCCAATACAAATATCCCATAACAACTCATTATGTGAAAAGTCATACGGTCTTAGTAATTGTGAAGGTATAATTAGTTTAAATACCGACTGACTATAATCAACTTTAATATAAGGTGAAAGGAAGCATCTCTTTCCTTTATTATTTAAATATCCTAAATTATATTTTTTTAATTCTATTTGAAAACTATTTGACTCGTTACGCCATCTATTAAATAAGACTGTAATCCTATGGTTTCCTGTAATAATTCGAGTCTCATCCCAAAAGCATGAATCTATTAAATTTAAAAGGCGCCTAATACGTATTTTTGAACCACGTACATTATTACATATGGCATCTGATGTTTGTTGTCTTAATAAATATGTTCGGTTTCTATTATCATTTTTAATCATGGCTTCAATTAAAATATTAAAAGATTCCGATGTATTACGAGTTAAATCTCTTTCAAGATCAATCCTATAATAATTAAACAGAAAATCGAAGAATTCATATGCATAAAAATCTGATATAAAACAATGCATTAATATACAATTAACTTTTTCATTGGATGCCAAAGTAATTTTATTAAATCTTTTTATCGTTTCTATAAAAGAAGAACCAATCCACCCTTGCTGATAGCTTGGTATAAATGGTTCATCTAATAAATGTGCAACATGAGGCCAATATTTGCCATCATAATAGCGTATTCCGATTTGTACTAGTGTAACAGCAAATGGAATATCTATAATAATATGAGAAAAAGATTCTTTTAATATTTTGTATTTTGATTTAAAATCTTCTAGTAGTAAATTAAACTCAATATCATTTATAGCAATATCTCCAATATACTTTTTTATAAAAAATTCCTTATTGAGACGTTTCTGCAGTTTTTCAAATGGTGTTATTATTTTTGCATATGTATATTTATTTTCTTTTTTTCGTTGTAAATGATCTGGATGAGTACTTATCATATATAACATCCTTTCTCATATGTAAAAATAAAATTAATTCTCTACCGAAATGTATATTTATATATGCCTGTCTCATCAATATTTAATCTTTATTCACAGTTACCATTTATGCTATTATTATACACTATGCAATATCATATTACAAATTTTACTTTGTGTATTACAAATTTACAAATTTCCTGTTAAATTTCCATCTCATATCATTATATATTTGTTGACTGTAACATCGATTCCACTTACTTCTTTCCACTGGAATAGTAATGGTCAATTAACTGCTGAAACAGCCTCAAAAAATAAGAATTTAAAAAGGATTTTTAAACCTGAATTATTCATCGTAACATATACAACAGTGCCTGGCACTGCATAATTACTATATTTTCATCATCTTATTGCTTTCACTCAAAAAATGAAACTAAACTATAGAAAAAGGGTCTCAGCTTTGCTAAAATGAAGTTTACCAAACATACAAATCAGCAAAGGAGAAACCCTTATGTCTAGTTTAAATGCACTTCACTTAGAAAGCAATAGTA
>Ga0134095_1002598_pt1 | contig 9704 bp, 6 predicted proteins | sample 6_2taG_FD_94449 | JGI IMG/M metagenome (GOLD analysis project Ga0134095, IMG submission 94449) | Switchgrass degrading microbial communities from high solid loading bioreactors in New Hampshire, USA - 6_20_20_110_A2 metaG | ecosystem: Engineered > Bioreactor > Semi-continuous > Anaerobic >... | reverse complement strand
GCGCATGGTTGTCGACCGCGAGGAGGAGATCCGCGCCTTCGTGCCGGAGGAGTACTGGCTGCTCTCCGTCGACATCGTGCGCGAAGAAAAGCCCGGGCGCTTTGCCGCGAATTACTACGGCTTTGGCGGCAAAAAGGCGGAGCTGAAGACGGCCGGCGACGTGCAGGCCGTTGTCGACGCTGTTTCCAAAGAGCCGTTTGTCGTTACAAACGTCAAGAAGTCGGAGAAGAAGCGCTCGCCCTCGCCTCCGTTTATCACGTCCACGCTCCAGCAGGAGGCCTCGCGCAAGCTCGGCATGACGCCGCAGCGCACGATGTCCATCGCGCAGCAGCTCTACGAAGGCGTCGACGTCGAGGGCGAAGGCACCATCGGCTTGATTACTTACATGCGCACCGACTCGCTGCGCATCTCCGAAGAGGCCCTCGCCGACGCGAGGGAGTTTATCGTCCGGCAGTACGGGGCGGAGTACTACCCCGGCCAGCCGACGCGCTACAAGACGAAGGCCGGCGCGCAGGACGCGCACGAGGCCATCCGTCCGACGAACGTGTTCATCACGCCGGATAAAGTCCGCTCCAGCGTCACAAACGACCAGTACCGCCTCTACCGGCTTATATGGAGCCGTTTTATCGCCAGCCAGATGACCAGCGCCGTCTACGACAGCGTCACCGTCGACGTCGAGTCGGCCGGCCATATCTTCCGCGCGACAAACTCCGTCATCCGGTTCCCCGGCTTTACAGCCGTGTACGAAGAAGGGCGGGACGACGACAAAGAGGAGGAGACCTCGCCCCTGCCCGACCTCGAGACGGGCGAGCGCCTGAGGCTCGAGGACATCAAAAAGGAGCAGAAGTTTACCCAGCCGCCGCCGCGCTACACGGAGGCGACGCTGATTAAGGCGATGGAGGAGACGGGCGTCGGCCGTCCGAGCACGTACGCGCCCACGATTTCCACGATTTTGGACCGCGAGTACGTCGTCAAGGAAGGCAAGACGCTCCGGCCGACGGCCCTCGGCGAAGTCGTCACGCAGCTGATGAAGGAGCGCTTTGCCGACATCGTCGACTTAAACTTTACCGCGCGGATGGAGGAGTCCCTCGACAGCGTCGAGAAAGGCGAGCGGGACTGGAAGAGCGTCCTCGAGGACTTCTACACAAGCTTTGCCGTCGCCCTTGAGAAGGCCGAAAAGGAGCTCGAAGGCGAGCATATCAAAATCCCGGACGAAGTGTCCGACGAGGTGTGCGACGTGTGCGGGCGGAGGATGGTCGTGAAGGCCGGCCGGTTCGGCCGCTTCCTCGCCTGCCCGGGCTACCCCGAGTGCAGCTTCACGAAGCCCCTCGTCGTGGAAATGCCGGGCAAGTGCCCGCGGTGCGGCAGCCGCATCTTAAAGCGCACGTCGAAAAACGGGTACACCTATTACGCGTGCGAAAAGCTCAAAGAGTGCGGCTTTATGACGTGGGACGTGCCCGTCAAGGACAACTGCCCCGAGTGCGGGCAGACGATGTTCAAAAAATCGGGGAAGGGATACCGAAAACCCTTCTGCATCAACGAAAACTGCCCCAACTTCGTGCCGGAGGAAAAGCGCGGCTACAGGAAAAAGACGGCCGCGCCGGCCGGGGAGGCCGAAGCGGCCCCTTCGGAGCAGGCGGAGGAAAATAAGAGCGCCGAGCCGGAAAGCGGCAAAAAGAAGCGGCTGACCAGGGGCCTCAAGAAAGAAGCGGAGAAGAAACCCGCTAAAACATCCCGCAAAAAGGCCGAGGCGCCCGAGGCGGAGGAAAAGGCGCCGCCCGCGGCCGAGCGGGAGACGGCGGCGGTGAAATAGCATGAACGTCACGGTTGTCGGAGCGGGCCTTGCCGGCAGCGAGGCGGCGTGGCAGATCGCCCGGCGGGGCGTCGACGTCACGCTCGTCGAGATGCGGCCGGAAAAAAGCACGCCCGCGCACCACACGGCGTATTTCGCCGAACTTGTCTGCTCCAACTCCCTCCGCAGCGACGAGCTGACAAACGCCGTCGGACTCCTCAAGGAGGAGATGCGGCGGCTCGGCAGCCTCATCATGCAGTGCGCCGACGAAACACGCCTGCCCGCGGGCGGGGCCCTCGCCGTCGACCGCGAGGCGTTTTCCCGCCTTGTCACAGACCGCGTCGCGGCGCACCCGCGCATTACTGTCTTGCGCGAGGAGATGACGGACATCCCCGAAGGCGACGTGATTTTCGCCACGGGGCCGCTCACGTCAGACGCCCTGGCGGAAAAATTTGCCGCGCTCATCGGCGGCAGGCGTTTTCTGAGCTTTTACGACGCCGCGGCGCCCATCGTCACGTTCGAGAGCATCAACATGGAAAAGGCCTTTTTCGCCTCCCGTTACGGAAAGGGGTCGGCCGACTACATTAACTGCCCCATGACGAAGGAGGAGTATACCGCCTTCCGCGAGGCGCTCATCACGGCGGAGGAGGCGCCCGTGCACGGGTTTGAGGACACCGCCGTGTTCGAGGGGTGCATGCCCGTCGAGGTGATGGCGCGGCGCGGGGAGGACACGCTCCGGTACGGGCCCTTAAAGCCCGTGGGCCTGATTGACCCGAAAACGGGGCGGGAGCCGTACGCCGTCGTCCAGCTGAGGAAAGACAACCTGTCCGGCACGCTGTACAACATCGTCGGCTTCCAGACGCACCTGAAATTCGGCGAGCAAAAGCGCGTGTTTTCGATGATCCCGGGGCTGGAAAACGCAGAGTTTGTCCGCTACGGCGTCATGCACCGCAACACATACCTTGACTCCCCGCAGCTGCTTGACCGGTACTACCGGCTCAGGAGCTGCCCGCGCATCCGCTTTGCCGGGCAGATCACGGGCGTGGAGGGGTATGTGGAGTCGGCCGCGTCGGGGCTGCTTGCCGGCATTGAAACGGCGCGGGCCGTCCTCGGCCTGCCGCCGGCCGATTTCCCGCCGGAGACGGCCATCGGCGCGCTCGCGGCGTATATATCGGGCGGGAGCGTGGGCGCGTTCCAGCCGATGAACATCAATTTCGGGCTGATTCCGCCGCTTGAGCGGCGTGTGAAAGGAAAGAGGAATAAAAACCTAGCGATCTCGGAGCGGTCTCTCGAGATTTTAAGCCGAATCCTGCCGGAGGTAAAAGCATGAAGATAATCGTTGACGCGATGGGCGGGGACAACGCGCCGGACGCCGTCGTCAAAGGCGCCGTGATGGCCAGCGAGGAGCTGGGCGTTGACATCATCCTCACGGGACGTGTCGAGGACGTCCTACGCAGCCTTGACAAGATGGGGTATAAGGAGCTGCCCGCGCGGATCGAAATCGCCAACGCCCCGTCTGTGATTGAAATGGACGAAGACCCCGTCGCCGCCATCAGGGACAAGAAGGACTCGTCGATGGTGGTGGGCCTGACGATGCTGCGGGACGGGAAGGGAGACGCGATGGTCTCCGCGGGAAGCACCGGCGCGCTCCTCACGGGCGCGACGCTCATCGTCCGCCGCGTGAAGGGGATCCGCCGCGCCGCGCTCGCGCCCGTCGCCCCCCTCAGCAAGCAGGGGCTTTTGATGATCGACGTCGGCGCCAACGCCGAGTGCACGCCGGAATACCTGCTGCAGTTTGCGTACATGGGCCGTTTTTACGCCGAGCGCGTGCTGAAAATCGAGCGGCCGCGCATCGGCCTGCTCAACATCGGCACGGAGCGGACGAAGGGCGGCGAGCTGCAGCTTCAGACGTACGCCCTGCTCGAAAAAGCCGCCGAGGAGGACCCGTCGTTCAACTTCGTCGGCAACGTCGAGCCGAAGGGCGCCATCACCGGCGAGTGCGACGTGCTCGTGTGCGACGGTTTTTCGGGCAACATCATGCTCAAGTCCATGGAAGGCCTCGCGTCGTTCATGCTCAAGGAGCTCAAGGGCGTCTTTACTAGCAGCTTCGTCTCGAAGTTTGCGGCGCTGCTTCTCAAAAGCCGCTTTAAGGGCATCAAGGAGCGCTTCAACGCCGACAAAATCGGCGGGACGGCGCTGCTGGGCATATCGCGCCCCGTCATCAAGGCGCACGGCTCCTCCGGGCCCGACGCGATTAAAAACGCCATCTACCAGGCCGTCCTGACTGTTTCCGCTGGAATAACTGAGGAGATTCAGAGTAATATAGAGCATATGAAAACAGCGGAAAACAGCGCGGCAAATTGATGCAAAAGCCACATATCAAAATGGTTGACAAATGTATACTGCATATTTAATATTCTGTTAGGCCAGCGCACGTGCAGTATCTTTTAGCAGCGAGGTGATAAGGTATGATTATGGAAAGACTGCGAGCCTTGATTGCCGAGCAGTTTTCCGTGAGCGAAGATTCGATAACGATGGACACCTCCTTCACGGACGATCTCGGTGCAGACTCCCTCGACGTCGTCGAGCTTGCCATGGCCCTCGAAGAGGAATTCGATATTCCCGAGGCCGATGAAGAAACGCTCAGCAAGCTCGTCACGGTGGGGGATGTTTATCGTTATATCTCCAGCCATATCGACTAATCATACAAAAAACGGGCGGGAGATAACCCGCCCTTTTTCGTTTAAAACTTTAGGGAAAGGACGGCGCGGCGCCGATCACCAAGCCGGTTTTCAGGCAAAGCCGGTTTGGTAATCGCCGCATCGCGGGAAAGACCATGCAGGAACTTCAGCGAAAACTCGGCTATACGTTTCGTGACGAAGCGCTGCTTGTCACCGCGCTCACGCACAGCTCCTTCGCCAACGAAAACAAAAAAGACGGCGCCATGAGCAACGAGCGCCTTGAGTTTCTGGGCGACGCCATCCTCGGCTTTACCGTGGCGGAGTATCTCTACAAGGACCGCCCCGACATGCCGGAAGGGCAGATGTCCCGCCTGCGCGCCGAGCTCGTCTGCGAGCCGTCCCTGTGCGCCGCGGCGGAAGAGCTCGGCATCGGGCAGCACCTGCGCCTCGGGCGGGGCGAGGAGGCCGGCGGCGGGCGCAGCCGCCCGTCGATTCTGGCCGACGCGGTGGAGGCCGTCATCGCCGCGATGTACCTCGACGGCGGCATCGAAGCCGTCCGCAGCGTGATTCACACGACCATCCTGCCGATTCTCCTCCGCCACGCCGGCAGCGAGCTCGACTATAAGACGGCGCTGCAGGAGCTTGTCCAGCGCAAAAGCGGGCAGGTGCTCTCATACCGCCTTGTCAGCGAGACCGGGCCGGACCACAGCAAGGAGTTTACCGTGGAGGTGCTCCTCAACGGCGTCGTCATGGGGACGGGGACGGGGCGCACGAAAAAGCAGGCCGAGCAGGCCGCGGCGCGCGTGGCCTACGAAGACCTCACGAAGTGACGCGCCGCCGCGCCATCCCATCTTCGCGCCCGGACCGCGCTTGCCATGAGCGACAGGCTGCGCCGCGCGGCGCCTGTACCGGCGGATAAAGCGCGCGGCGCGGGGAAAGCGGCAACGTACTGCGTGACCGCTGCCTGGATGGACAAGGCGCTGACGGGCGGCATGGCGGTGCCGCCGTGCGGCGGGCGCGGCGGGGACTAAAGCGGACGGAAAAACCGTCCGTTTCTTGCTATATTGCGCTCCGGTGCTTGTCAGAGCGCCAGAAAAAGGATATAATATCATGAATGTTTTAAGGTGAAAGCTTTCGCTGCGGCGCCTTAAAAGCCGAGAACACGGGAGGTGGGCGTATGTACTTAAAGTCCTTGGAAATCCAAGGATTTAAGTCCTTCCCTGAAAAGACGCGTCTGACATTTGACAAACCCGTCTCCGCCGTTGTCGGGCCCAACGGGAGCGGCAAATCGAACATTGCCGACGCCATTTTGTGGGTCATGGGCGAGCAGTCGACGAGAACGCTCCGCGGCGGCAAGATGGAGGACGTGATTTTCGGCGGCACGGCGCGCCGGCCCCAGCTCGGCTTTGCCGAAGTGACGCTTGAAATCGACAACAGCGAAAGGATTTTCAACCTCGATTACCCTGAAATCGTTCTCACGCGCCGGTACTACCGCTCCGGCGAGAGCGAGTATTTCATAAACCGCAAGCCCGTCCGCCTCAAAGACGTCCACGAGCTGCTTATGGACACAGGCCTCGGCCGCGAGGGGTACAGCGTCATCGGGCAGGGCAAGATTGACGCCATCCTCTCCCTGCGCAGCACCGACCGCCGCGAAATCTTTGAGGAAGCGGCGGGCATTTCGCGCTTCCGCTACCGGAAGGAAGAGGCCGAGCGCAAGCTCGCCCAGACGGAGGAAAACCTCCTGCGCATCAATGACAAGATCGCGGAGCTGGCGCTTCAGGTCGAGCCGCTGAGAGCGCAGGCGGAAGTCGCAAAGCGCTACCTCATCTTGCGCGACGAGCTGCGGGAGCTGGAGATATCCGTGTGGCTTGACGCCATCGACAAGCTCGGGCAGCAGGCGCAGAAAATACGTTCAGACTCCGCCGCCGCGGCCGCGCAAAAGCAGAATGTCGCCGACGAGCTGGAAAAATGGTACCGCGAGACGGAGTCCTTCTCCGAGCGGATGCGGGAGCTCGACCGCGCGCTCGACGAGACACGCGAGGAAATCCGGCGGTGCGAGGCGCGCCGGAGCGAGGCGGAGTCGGCCGTCGCCGTTTTGCGCACGAAGCTGGAAAACACCGCCGCCGAAATGGAGCGCGTGCGGCGCGAGCTGACCGAGCAGGAGGGGCGCGACGGCGGCCTGAAAGCGCAGATTGACGAGCGCGAGGCGCGGCTTCGTGAGATCGAGCGTGAAAAGCTCGAGCTCGAGGAAAAGGCGAAGGCGGTCATCCAGTCCCTTGACGCGCTGGCCGAGTCCGCCGGCGAGGCGGCGCAGCGCCTGGCGCATCTGACGGGCGAGGAAGCGGCGCTCATGGACAAGCTCGCCCGCGCGCGCGAGCGGCTGTCGGCCCTCGCCTCGTCCCTTCAGGAGATGTACGACCGCGAAAACGCCGTTAAATCGGACATCATCAGCGGGACGGAAAAGCACGCCGCGGCGGTTCAGACCTTTGAGGCGTGCCTTGCCGAGCTTAAAAAGGCGCAGGAGGAGCTCATTAGCCTTAAAAACACTCTCGCCGGCTACACGATACGGCTTGAGTCCCGCAAAAAGAAGGTTGAAAGCTGCCTTGAAAAGAAAAACAAGGCCGAGATGACGCTCTCATCCCTGCGCGCGCGCCGGAAAATGCTCGAGGACATGGAAAAGGAGTATCAGGGGTACTCCAAGGCCGTCCGGAGCGTGATGCACGAGGCCGAGCGCGGCGTGCTGAAGAATATCCACGGCACCGTCGCCGGCCTTGTCAAGACGAAGGACCGCTACACCGTCGCCATCGAGACGGCGCTGGGCGGGGCGATGCAGCACATCATCGTCTCCTCGGAGGAGGACGGCAAGGCCGCCATCTCCTTCCTCAAGCGCACCGACGCCGGCCGCGCCACGTTCCTGCCGCTCACGAGCATCCGCGGGCGGGTGCTGGACGTCAAGGGCCTCGACAAAGAGCCAGGATGCGTCGGCCTTGCCCTTGACCTTGTTGAATATGACCCGAAATATTCGGAGATATATAAGAACCTCCTGGGCCGCACGGTCGTTACCGAGACGCTCGACGACGCCATCGCCCTCGCGCGCCGCCACGGCAACGCGTTTAAGATCGTCACGCTCGACGGGCAGGTCATCAACGCCGGCGGCTCCATGACGGGCGGCTCGACGTCCGCCCACACCGGCATCCTCTCCCGCGCCAACGAGCTCAATGGCCTTGCCGCGCAGGAGGAGAAGCTCGCGGAAGAGCTCCGCCGCGCCGAGGCGGCGCTCCAGGAAGCGCAGCGCGAGCTGAAGGCGGCGGAGTACGAAGTGGAGACGGCGATGCAGGAAGTGCGCGCCGTCGAAGACCGCATCATCAAGCTCGAGACGGACAAAGACCACGGCAAGCTCCTCGTCGACGCCGCGCAGGAGGCGCTTGAGAATCTTCGCGCCGAGCTTGACGCGCTGACCGCGCGCATCAAGGCAAACGACGGCGAGACGGCCGCGCTGCGCGAAGAGACGGCGCGGCTGGAGGAGTCTCTTGCCGCCGTGCGCGCCGAGATCCAGAAAGACAGCGAGGGGCAGGACCTGCTCAAAGCCGAGCGCGACGCGCTCACCAACATCCTCTCCGAGCGCCGCGCGCAGATTTCGTCCCTCGACGCGGAGGCCGACGCCGTCCGAAAAGCCGTGACGGAGCTGACGGAGCTGCGCAACGTGCTCACGGGCGGGCGGCGCCAGCAGGAAGAGTACCTTAAGGAGCTTGACGCGCGCCACGAGGGCATCGTCAGGGAAATCGCCGGGCAGGAGGCCCTGCGCGCGCGCCTTGTGGAGCAGGAGGAGGCGCTGAAAAAGCGCGCCGAGGACATCACGGCGAAAAAGCTCCAGCTCGAGGCCGAGCGGGAAAAGCGCGCGCGGCAGACGCAGGAGAAAAACCAGGAGCTGCTGCAGCTTGAGCGCGAGTGCGCGCGGCTCGAGCAAAAGCTCCTTGCCGCGGAGATGGAGGAAAAGCAGCTTATCGACAAGCTGTGGGACACGTATGAGCTCAGCCGCACGGCCGTGAAACAAATCGCGCGGCCGGTGACGAATCTCACGGAGATGCGCCAGCGCATCGCGGAGCTGAAAAAGGAGATTTCCGCGCTGGGCACCCCCAACATCGGGGCAATCGAGGAGTTCGAGCGCGTCAACGAGCGGTACACATACCTGACCGAGCAGCGCGACGACGTGGAAAAGGCGAAGACGGACCTGCTCAGGATCATCCGCGACATCACGCAGGAGATGAAAACCCTGTTCGAGCGGGAGTTTGAGGCCATCCGGGCCAGCTTCCGCGAGACGTTCGCCGAGTTTTTCGGCGGCGGGCAGGCGTCGCTCGAGCTGGAGGACCCCGACGACGTGCTGGGCTCCGGCATCGAAATCAAGGTGCAGCCGCCGGGCAAGTCGCTCAAGACCATCACGCTGCTCTCCGGCGGCGAGAAGGCGCTCGTGGCGATTGCGCTGTACTTTGCCATCCTCAAGGTCCGGCCGACGCCGTTCGTCGTCCTCGACGAAATCGACGCCGCGCTTGACGAGGCCAACGTCATGCGCTTTGCCTCGTACATGCGGAAGATGTCCGGCAGAACGCAGATGATCGTCATCACGCACCACCGCGGCACGATGGAGGAAGCCGACGTCATTTTCGGCGTGACGATGCAGGAGCAGGGCGTCTCCCGCGTGCTGTGCATCGACCTTGAGGAGGCCGAGCGCTCCTTAAAGCGGAATGAGGGCACGGCCTGAGTACATAAAACTGGCCTTAAGGCCTTGGAGGGTATACGCTTGGGTTTTTTTGATAAGATAAAAGAAGGCCTTGCAAAGACGAAAAAGAACGTGACCGTCCAGCTCACCGGCCTCTTTTCCGCCTTCACGGGCGCGGACGAGGACTTTTACGAGGAGCTGGAGGAGACGCTGATACTCGCCGACCTCGGCGTGGAGACGGCCTCAGCCGCCGTGGAGCGGCTGCGCGAGAAGGCGCGGGAGGAAGGCCTGCGCGGCGCCGGGGAGCTGTCCCGCGCGCTGGAGGAGATTTTGGTGGACATCCTCGACGTCGGCAGCAGCGAAATGAAGCTCGAGACGAAGCCGTCCGTCATTTTAATCATCGGCGTCAACGGCGTCGGCAAGACGACGACGATTGGGAAACTCGCCATGCGCTATACGCAGGAGGGCAAAAAAGTGCTGCTTTGCGCGGGGGACACGTTCCGCGCCGCCGCCG
>Ga0134095_1002594_pt1 | contig 9713 bp, 7 predicted proteins | sample 6_2taG_FD_94449 | JGI IMG/M metagenome (GOLD analysis project Ga0134095, IMG submission 94449) | Switchgrass degrading microbial communities from high solid loading bioreactors in New Hampshire, USA - 6_20_20_110_A2 metaG | ecosystem: Engineered > Bioreactor > Semi-continuous > Anaerobic >... | reverse complement strand
CCCGGCCTGGCGCTACTTCCCGGCGGAAGAGGACATGATCGCTGTGGAAGATCACCAGTACGTCGGGGCGGACCGTATCTGCCCGGCGTGCAGCCAGCCGAACAGCGCGGCGGCGACCTATTGCGTGGCGTGCGGGGCGGACCTTTCGACCGGGCAGCCCGCGCCGGTGCAGACTGCTCGGGAACTTGGCGTGGTAGGGGCCGCCAGCGACACGAAGCGCGACGTCGTGCTCGAGAGCTTCCAGGCGGAGATGCAACGCGTCAAGGTTGAGGAAAAGACGCAGGAACGCTCGCAGCCGGTCTTCCTGGGGTTGACCAAAACGCACCTGATCATTGTGGGCGCGCTGGTAGCCCTGGCGGTGGTGGTCGGCGCGATCGTCTACGCCGTCACCTATCGCAAACAAGGAACGGGAACAGTCCAGGGCGTAAGCTGGGAGCGGGTGATCGAGATCGAGCAGTTCACTGCCGTGCGCGACGAGGCGTGGCGCGACCAGGTTCCCGGCCGGGCGTATAACGTAAGCTGCCGCGAGCGCCAGCGCGGCACGCGCCGCGTTGAGGACGGGTCGCACGAAGAATGCCGCGACGTGGATCAGGGCGACGGGACGTTCCGCCGCGAGTGCCGCACGGTGATCGACTATCGCGACGAGCCGGTCTACGACGACTTTTGCAGCTACACGGTCGACCTGTGGGTGCCGGGCCGCACCGTTCGCGCCATAGGCGACGATTCCGCCGAGGCGCCCGCGTGGCCGCAGGTGAATCTGAGCGCCGTCAGCGGCCTGGGCGCCGAGCGCGAAGGCGACCGCCGCGAGGTGTACGAGGTAGTGATCGAGGTCGAGGGTGAGCGGCATACCTGCGAGGTGCCCGACCTGGACACGTGGCAGCAGTTCACCGAAGGGCGTGCCGTCACCCTGGAGCTGACGCTCACCGGCAGCGTGGACTGCGACAGCCTGCAACCGCAGTAGGGCCTGTGATGCACGTTTAGGAATAGCATCAGGACCGTTTTTTTCGTAGGGGTGCAGCAAGCTGCGTCCGTTTTCATTCCTGTGAGCACCAGCGGGCGGAGCTTGCTCCCCCTACACCCAAACGCCTGATTTGCTGCGCGTAACGTTCATAGCAGCTTTTAGCGCCGCGTCCGCCAGCATGTATGGGGATGTTATAATCGATCTGTGGCGCTAAGACTTCGAATAGCCCTCGCGCCTAGGGTCTGGTGAGGAGCAAATCCCAATGACGATGGCCGGCGATCTACTCGACGACCTGCTCAATACGGCTGGTCCGCGACCGTTGATCGTGATCGCGTCAAATCGCGGGCCGTTCAAGTTCAAAGAGAAGGATGGCGAGCTTGTGGCTGAGCGTGGCAGCGGCGGTCTGGTGACCGCGCTGGCGGCGCTGGCCGAGCAATACGACGTGCTGTGGGTGGCGGCGGCGCTCGACAAGGCCGACCGGGCCTGGATCGAACAGACCGGCAACAAGCCGACCGAAGTCGAAAACGTCCTGCTGCGGATGGTGCGCCCGTCGCGCTTGCGCTATGACCAGTACTACAACGTCATCGCCAATCCGCTGCTGTGGTTTATCCAACACCAGTTATGGGACATTCCCCGCGCGCCGAGTATCACTCGCGAGACGTGGAAGGCGTGGACCAACGGCTACGTCGCGATCAACAAGCTGTTTGCGGATGTGATCGTAGACTCCGTCAAAGACTCGCGCCGCCCGGTGATCATCTTCCCGCAAGACTATCACCTGTACCTTGTGCCGCGTTTCCTGCGCGAGTGCCTCGGGGATCGGGTGCAGATCCAGCCGTTCGTGCATATCCCGTGGCCCGGCCCGGACGCGTGGCGCATCCTGCCAGAAGCCATCCGCAGCGACATTCTGGTGAGCCTGATGGCCTCGGACCGGATCGGCTTCCAGACGCTGCACGACGCGTTCAATTTCGTGCAATGCTGCCGCTTCTACGTGCCGGACGCGCACTCGCACGGCAGCCGTAGCTCGATCAACTACAAGGGGCGCAAGGTCGAAGCGCGCGCCTATCCGATCTCGATCGACGTGGACAAGATCCGCTCAGTGCTGGAAGAGGGCGAGACGCGCCTGCTGAAGTCGCAGATGATCAACGCGATCGGCGATCACCGCCTGATTCTGCGCGTCGACCGGATCGAGCCGAGCAAGAACATCCTGCGCGGGCTGGAAGCGTTCCGTGCGCTGCTGGAGATGTACCCGGAGCATCGCGGGCGCGTGCACATGATGTGCCTGCTCGTCCCGTCGCGCATGGAAGTCACCGAGTACACCGACTATCTGCGAGAGATCATGGCGCAGGCCGGGATGATCAACGCCGAGTTCAGCGACCAGTATTGGGAGCCGGTGCGCATCCTGGTTGGGGAGAGCTATCCACGCGCGCTGGCGGCGATGCAGCTTTACGACGTGCTGCTCGTCAACCCGATCGCAGACGGCATGAACCTCGTCGCCAAAGAGGGCGTGCTCGTCAACCAGCGGGATGGCGTGCTGGTGCTATCCGAGCGGGCGGGCGTGTTCTACGAGCTGGGCGATCAGGCGCTGGTCGTTTCGCCGTTTGACATCTACAGCACGGCCCAGGCGCTCCACCAGGCGCTGACCATGCCGCCAGAGGAGCGTCACGAGCGCGCCGAAGCCATGCGCAAGCAGGTTGAGGGCGCGGACGTCCGCCAGTGGTTTTACCGTCAGGTAGATGACGCGCTGACTGCGCTCAACAGCCAGGCGAGGAATTCTTCAACGCCGGGCACGCCGGGGAGCAATATGTCCGAGGCGTCGCGCACCGAGGCGGGCGTCTCGTCCGACTCCACGCCGACCGCCAGCGCATAACACGCGCCGGACGCGCGCAGGTCGCGGGCGGCGCGCAGGGCGTGTACATCGGTCACGTCGTCGCCCAGGTACACCGCGCCGCTTAGCGCATAGTCTTCGACCAGCCGCCGGAAGGCCGTGCCCTTGTCTATTGCGATAGGTGGGCGTAGTTCAAAGACGCGCCGCCCGCGAAAGAAGTCCAGCCCGTTCTCGCCCGCTATCGCCTGCACAATCGACCCGAACGTGGACTCGACGGCGTCGGGATCGGCGGCGTTGCGATAGTGAACCGAGAGTGTGATGCTTTTATCCTGAATGACCATTCCGTCCAGGATCACCGGGCGAAGCGCGCGGTGCGCCGCCTGAATGGCGGGGCGGTAGGCGTCGACTTCGGGAGCTAACCGCGCTCCGTCTCGATCCCAGATTTCGAGCCCGTGATTGCCGATCGCCACCAGTCCCGGCACGCCGACCCGTTCCCGCACATCCGCCACGGACCGGCCGCTGATCACCGCCACCAGCGCCAGATGCGCCTTCAGCGCGGCCAATAGCTCGCGGGCGCGGGGCGTCACCTGCGCGGCGAAGGGATCGCCTACCACCGGGCTGATCGTCCCGTCTACGTCGGTGACCAGTCCGAGCCGTGGCTGGCGGAGCAGAGTGTGAAGCGCGTCCGCGGCCGATAGTTGCCAGTCCATTTGAACCTCTCGTAGAGTTGAAGTAGTGTCGGGCGGCGCTGATGAACAGGCCGCCGCGCAGATCGAAGGGAGAGTATGCGACGATGACCAGCGCCACGAATGAGTCAACCGAGATTCACCCCACCAGCAAGGTGATCTCCGCGACGCTGAATCCGTCTCTTGATCGGACGTTTGTCACCCATTATCTCGCGCTAGGGTATCATAACCACGCCGTCGGAGCAACGAGACTGCACGTCTCGGGCCGGGGGATGAATGTGGCGCGTGCAGTCCACGCGCTCGGCATTCCAACCCACGCGATCGTGCTGCTCGGTGTGGACGCGAACGGCAAGTCGTATGAGGCGCTGCTGGCTGAGGAGCAGTTTCCGATCACGGTGCTGCGCCGCGCTGGGCAGACGCGCAGCAACATCGTGATCCGCGACACCGGCCATGACAATGAGACGGTCATTCTCGAAGAAAGCTCCGGCGTCACGGTGGATGATCTCCGCGTGGTGGGCGACACGCTGATCCAGCTCATCGAGCCGAATGACGTGGTCGTGTTCGCCGGCGGGCTGCCCGGCAACGTGACATCCGACGCGTACAATGCGCTGATCCACGTGGCGCGGGACGCCGGAGCGAAGGTCGCGATCAACGCTGGCGGCGGCACGGCGCTCGAAGAATCGCTTGCCGCCAAGCCGGACCTGATCTACCTGACGCGGACTGAGCTGGAAGGGCTGTTTAACTTCCCGGTGCGCGCCTATGAGGACGTGTTGTATTGCGCCCAACAGCTTCGCGAGCGCGGGGCGGCGCGTGTGCTGATCTCGATGCCCCGCCGGATGGATGCGCTGCTCGTCACCGAGGAAGGGACGTGGATGGCGGATCAGCCGGAAGTTGAGCTGGGCACGCACAGCGGCCAGACCGAAGCGCTGGTGGCGGGGTATATCGCCGCGCGGCGCCGGGGTGACTCGCTGGAAGAGGCGATCCGGCTGGCGGCGGCTGCGGCGGCGTATGCCGTGTCGCACCTGGGCGCGGAGTTCGGCTCACTGCACGACATCGAACCCTATGCCGCCGAAACGGTCGTCACGCCGATCAACTCGCCGGAAGACCTACCACGCCCCGAGGTGGAGAGCTAGTCACCGGCGGTATATACGAAACGGAACACATGCAGCGGCGAGCTTAGGCTCGTCGCTGTTTTGTTGGGTATGCACGGGGCGGTGTGCGTACAATCCACATTAGTGACCATTTCACCAGTTATGCTGCCGAGGACCGACCATGAGCGATGCCACTAATGCGCCGAACGCCACTGCGCCACGCGATACCAGCCCTGTGTACCAACCTAGCCCGGCTTTTCACCGCATTCAGGTCATCATTAATCCGGCTTCGGGCACGGACGAGCCGATCCTCAAGCCGATGAACAACGCGTTCAATGAACTGGGACTCGATTGGGACGTCACCATTACGCGCGGGCCCGGCGACGCGGAACGGGCGGCGCGTGAGGCAGCGGAGAGCGGCGCAGACGTGGTCGCAATCTACGGGGGAGACGGCTCCGTGCTCGAAGCGGCGTGCGGGTTGGTCGGCAGCGACGTCCCGCTGATAATTCTGCCGGGCGGCACGGCCAACGTGCTCTCGGTCGAGCTAGGCATCCCGCGCGATCTGAATGGGGCGCTCTCCTTGCTGATGCCGGGCGCGAGCCAGCTTCGTAACGTGGATATGGGCCGCACCGGCGAGCATTTGTTTTTCCACTTGGGCATGGGCATCGAAGGCGAGATGATCAAATCCGCCACGCGCGAGGAGAAAGACAAATCCGGCTTGCTGGCGTATGTGACATCTGCGCTGAAGAACATCCGCAACGCCCCGCAGGTCGTCTACCAACTGACGCTCGACGGGGAGGAAATCGAGGTCGAGGGCGTTAACCTGATGATCACGAACTTCGGCAGCGTCGGGGTAGGGAACCTGTCGCTCTCCAATGCGATCGACATGAGCGACGGGCTGATGGACGTGCTGGTGATCCACAAGGTTGATTTGAAGGGTGTGGCGCAGGCGGCGGCGGGCGCGATCACGAACGGCGAGCTCGGCCAGCCGCTAAGCCAGTGGCAGGTCCGCACCGTGCAGGTGGTCGCCGATCCGCCGCAGACGATGACCCGCGACGGCGAAATCCATGAGGCGGACGAGGTGAGGGCCGAAGTCGTCCCGCATGCGGTGCGGATCGTCGTGCCACAGCCGCCGGAAGACACCGAGGAATAAATATTCCGCGCCTCGGATTTGTATTATTGTGACAAAAGTCACAATTTCATCGGAGTTTGGGAACTGTCTCTCGCGCCCGAGCCGGCGTATTCTATGGTCGTGTGACAGCAGGCTGTGAGAGTTTCTCTGGTGCGAGAAGCTCCACAAGTTGGGATGTGTTTCTCTTCTGCCTCCTTGACCAACTAATACCTTCTTACCCTTGACGGTGGCCTGGGCCGCCAGGCATGCGGGTCAACCGCACACCTGTCAACGAAATACCGCATCTGGCTGGGGAGTCTGGATGCGGTATTTTGATTTTTGGGGCAGGGCGCGCCGGGGCGAATCGGTGACAGGTCGCACGGTTCTTCATGTCACAAGTCACACGATCTTTGAAGCCGCTTCGAGTATGCTAAAGATGGCTAGCGGTGAATAAATATTTTGGGTCAAGACATTTTGTAAACCCATTCCATCAGCAGCGCAGAGTTGCGCCAATGTTTTCCTCCTTGTGCTTCAGCGCCCGACCTAATACGTCGGGCGCTGAGGTTTTAGACAGGCATTGCGACTTTTGCAGGCCGGACTTCTGAGACGGGTCACGCGCCCGTCTGCGCCAGATGCTCCAGCGCCCAGGCGGCGTGCTCTTGCACCAGCGGCGACGGGTCGGCGGAAGCCAGCCGGTCAAGCGCCGGGACGAACTCCGCCAGCCCGCTATTCCCCGCCGCGACGCACGCGTTCCGCACCAGCCGCTCTCGCTTAATCCGCAGAATGGGCGACCCCGCAAACCGCGCGCGAAAGCTGTCGTCGTCGAGCGCCAGCAGGTCCAACAGCGGCGGCGCGGCGCGATCGATCTCCGCCGGGTAGAAGGCGCGCTCGGCGGTGGGCTGTACGAAGCGCGTGAACGGGCACGCTTCCTGACAAATGTCACATCCGTACACCCAGTTGCCCGTCAGCGGGCGCAGATCAACCGGGATCGACCCCTTCAACTCGATCGTCAGGTAGCTGATACAGAGCCGCGCGTCGAGCGTGTAGGGCGTGAGCAGCGCACCGGTCGGGCAGGCGGACAGACAGCGGGTGCACGTGCCGCACATCGTCGGGCGGTGCGGCGCATCGTAGGCGTCAAAGGGCAGGCTGAGCAGCAACTCCCCCAGGAAGCGGTACGAGCCGCGCCGGGGGTGGATGAGCATTGTATTCTTGCCGATGAAGCCCAGGCCCGCCTGCTGCGCGTGGCTGCGTTCCAGCACGGCGCCGGTGTCGACGTATACCCGGCTGGCGACGTCATCCCCCGCCTGCTCGCGGAGCCATTCGGCCAGTGCTTCGAGTCGCGGCGTCATCAGGTCGTGATAGTCCGCACCCCAGGCGTAGTTCGAAATGCGCCCGCGCCGGGGATCGCTCAGCACCGCTTCCGGAATGGCGCGCATGCCGTATTCCAGCGCGACGACCACCAGCGACTGCACGCCCGGCAGGATGACGTTCAGATCGCGGCGGCGGGCGACGCGGTCGGTCCGCGCCATGTAGCCCATCGCGCCATGCATCCCGGCGTCGATCCAGCGCAGGTAGGCGTCGAGCGTCGGCGACGGGGCGGCAGGGATGATGCCGACCTGCGAGAAGCCCAGGCTCGCGGCCTGCTGGCGGACGGCGTCGGATGAAAGCGGATTCATGCGGAAAGGGGCCTCATAGCTGGTGGACAGGGCCAGTCTACCAAGCGGGGAGAGGCGGATCAAGGTGCAGGTTGGCCGGACGCAGGCGGAGCCGGTATGCTTCTTTGCAGAGCGCGGAAAGCAGCCGATGAGCGGTGCGAGCGGTCAGGAGAGGTAGCTAACGATGCGACAGGTCTGGATCACGCGCGCAGGTGAGCCGGAAGTGATGCAGGTGATGGAAGCGCCGCTGCCACACCCGCTGCCGGGGCAGGTGCGCGTGAGAGTGGCGGCCGCAGGCGTCAATTTTGCGGATATCATGGGGCGGCTGGGCATTTACCCGGATGCGCCGCGACCGCCGTACATTCCCGGCTATGAGGTCGCCGGGACGATCGATCAGGTGGGCGAGGGGGTCGATCCGGCGCTGGCGGGGCAGGATGTGCTGGCGCTGACGAAGTTCGGTGGGTACAGCGACGCGGTGTGCGTTCCGGCGGTGGCGGCGATCCCGCGCCCGGCGGGGATGGCGGTCGAGCAGGCGGCCGGTTTCGGGTTGCCCTATCTGACGGCTTACATCGCGCTGGTGGAGCTGGCGCGCGTGCGCCCCGGCGACGGGGTGCTAATCCACGCGGCGGCGGGTGGTGTGGGGCTGGCGGCGGTGGATATCTGCCGCCGGTTTGGCGCGACGATCTACGGGACGGCCTCAGCCAGCAAGCACGACTTCCTGCGGGAGCGCGGCGTGCAGCACCCGATCGATTACCGGAACGTCGATTTTGAGCGGGCCGTGCGCGACCTGACCGACGGGCGCGGCGTGGACATCGCGCTGGATTCGGTCGGCGGGCGTTCGTGGCTGAAAAGCTTCCGGGCGCTGGCTCCTGCCGGGCGGATCGTGTTGCACGGCGTCTCGTCGATGGCGCCGGGGCCGCGCCGCTCGTTGTGGGCGGCGGCGCGCATGGCGCTGAGCATCCCGTGGATCGCGTTTAACCCGGTTGCGCTAACGACCGCCAACAAGGGCGTGATGGGGCTGAATCTGGCGCACCTGTGGCCGCACGCCGATCGCGTTCGTGGCTGGGTCGAAACGTTGCTGCGTTGGTACGAGGAAGGCGACCTGCACCCGCACGTCGATCGCGTGTTTGACCTGGCAGACGCGGCCGCCGCGCACCGCTACATTCAGGAGCGCCGGAATATTGGCAAGGTGGTGCTACGCGCCGCTGGCAACGATGGAGATTAGTGATCGAGAAGCCGCGTAACTGTGTCGCGGAAGTCGCGGATATTCACCGGCTTGGCGAGGAAGACGTCCGCTCCGGCCGCCTGGGCGATGCTTTCGCCTTTCGGGTGCGCAGAGAGCACGATCACCGGCGTGTGACAGATGTCGTCGTCGCTGCGGATCGCGCCCAGAACGGTATCTCCGGCGGCGGAAGGCATCATCAGATCGAGGATCACGAGATCGGGCCGGTGGGCGTGCATCATGGGCAGGGCGTCTGCGCCGTTCAGACAGCGGACGATCTCGTGGTGAAGCGGCCGCAGCGCAATCTCCAGCATCATGATCAAGGATTCGTCGTCTTCAACGATCAGAATACGAGCCATTCTCGTCTGCCTTTGAGTGAATTACTTGCTGCGAACCGGTGCATCTACTCGTGGGATTTTAGGCTGGCAGACGTCCAGGTGCAACCATTTTTCACGGTTTTTTCATACGTTCAGGGTTGACGAGCGGCGCGCAGCGTCCAACGCCACGCGAGCCAGATCAGCCCCTCGCGCGCCAGCAACGTCAGCAGCGCCGCGCTAAGCGCGATCCAGAAGGGGAGCTCCGCGAGGTAGATCACGGCGGGGCCAAACAGCAGGAGCAGCAATCCGATTTCGTGCAGCGGGATAGTAAGCTGCTCTAACTGGGTGAGGACAAGCAGCGCGATCGCCGCATCCAGCGCAGTCGCCAGCAGCGCGGTGACGACGGCCAGCGGCGCGGCGAGGCGAACGGTCCGGCTCTGTGCGCTGACGGCCAGCGCGCACAGTGCCGCGATGATCATCTGCTGGCCGCGATCTGCCAGGAACAGCGCGCTGCTGAGCATCGGAAGGACGATCGTCAGCCCGCAGATCAGCGGGACGGGCAAGGTGCTGAGCGCCTCGTCCTCGAACGAAACGAAGATCAGGCTGCCGATCCCAATCCCAATCGCGCCGATGAGCGCCAGCCCCATCAGCGCGCGCATCACGTGCCGCAGCCACCACAGTGCCCCGGCCGCTTTGCCTAGTAAGATGCTGTCGATCTCCAACGGGGTGGTGCGGAGCGTCTGCCAGGTTTGCTCCTCGCGCTCCCGCACGACGACCGGCGCCATCGTCAGGCTGAGCAGCAGGATCCACGCGACCACCAGCGGCACGAACAGCACGAGCAGCGT
>Ga0134095_1002593_pt1 | contig 9732 bp, 5 predicted proteins | sample 6_2taG_FD_94449 | JGI IMG/M metagenome (GOLD analysis project Ga0134095, IMG submission 94449) | Switchgrass degrading microbial communities from high solid loading bioreactors in New Hampshire, USA - 6_20_20_110_A2 metaG | ecosystem: Engineered > Bioreactor > Semi-continuous > Anaerobic >... | reverse complement strand
CAATTAAACTTTATGATAATCTGCTTGTAGGCAGGAAACGTTCTTCCGGTACAACTGACGAAGATACTGAGACAATAACTCAGGTAGGTCCGGATGATGAGGAAACTGAAGAATCAAATGATGAGTACAGTGAGCTTGCAAGATTGCTTAACTTTAATCCTAATCTGATATTATACGGTCCTCCTGGCACAGGAAAGACCTATGCCACAGAAAAAATCATAGATGCGTTTGAAAAGATCTATTACAATAAGAACAGCGGTTACCGCAAAGCAAAGGAGGAAAACAGGGTACGCAATATCACTTTTCATCAATCATATTCATATGAAGAGTTTATTGAAGGTATCAGACCGGTACTCGGTGAAGGCGGAGAAAGCATTGCTTACACACTGGAAAACGGCATCTTTAAAGAATTTTGTTTAAACGCTGAAAAGGAATTGATCAAGAGGAAGGAAAACGCTGCATATGTTGAGCAAATAAGTTCGGACAGTACTATATGGAAGATATCGCTGGGTGAAAAGAAGTCGGATGTAGTTTATAATGAGTGCCTGCAAAAGAATGAAATAGCAATTGATGGGATTAATGATACTGATCTCAGCGATGCCGATTATGATGATATAATCGGGTTACTCGTCAATGAGAGCAAGTATGGTGAAAAACCGATACAAAATGAGAACACCATATACTCATTTGTGCATGATATGAAAGCAGGGGATGTCGTATTGGTTTACAACAGCCCTGAGACTATACGGCAAATAGGAATAGTTAATTCAGAGTATTTTCATATAAATGCAGCTAAATATGCACACCGCAGGAAAGTGGTTTGGCTCAAAAATCTTAATTACCCAATAAATATTAAAAAGTATAACAATAACACTATACTGACTTTAAAAACTGTTTATAGATTATCAAGAATTACAGTATCTGATGTAGTAGATATGATAGAAAAGAGTTCACCAAATCGGCAGAATCAGGAGGAAAAACACCAAATAAAGCCTTATTATATGGTTATCGATGAAATCAACAGAGGCAACATTTCAAAAATTTTCGGCGAGCTAATTACATTAATAGAGCAGGACAAGCGCGGGAAAGATGCTATTCTGCCATATTCAAAGAAACCGTTCAGGGTGCCTGCCAATCTCTACATTATCGGGACGATGAATACAGCGGACCGCTCAATTGCGGCTATTGATACTGCTTTGAGAAGAAGATTTACCTTTGTTGAAATAGAGCCGGATTCTTCAATATTAGCTAAAAATGATAACAATCCGATTATAAATGACCGTATCGACCTGACTAAGCTAATGGACGCAATTAACAACAAAATTGTTGAACTATATGACAGGGATCACCGTATAGGCCATGCATATTTTATGGGGATCGATTCACTCAAAGGCCTTTATCAGACATGGTATTATAAGATACTGCCTTTGCTTGCAGAATACTTTTACAATGATATATCGGCACTTTATAGGATAGTTGGAAAAAAATTTTTAGATAATAACGGGAATGTCAGATTTTTAAGTACAGCAAATAACGGCAATGAACCATCTGAGTTTGAAAAAGAAATAATGGCCATATATTCGGTGAAAAGCAATGGATAGAACAAAAATTATTAAGGTCTTTGAAGGAACGCAAACTAAATGTGTGCTTGACGAACAGGAAAAGCAAGATATTTTGGCGATCAGAGATCTGATTGGAGACAACAACCTAATATTGCAAGCTGATGGAAAACTACTTGTTAACCATTATACGGGATTTATACAAATGAATAAAACAAGGCTGCTAATTTATCCTAAAATAGCACGCAGAGTACGGGATGACAGTTTGTTTGACAAAGCATTTGAAATACTTGTTAAGATGCTTGTGTTCACAGATTTTATTCAGGTGAAGCATATTGCTGCACCTCAGAGTACTGGGCTGTATAAGGGCGATATACTTGAACTGATGATTGGGATATTTGTCAATGAGTTGTTGTTACTTTTCAAAAAAGACATTAACAGAAATTATAGTCCGGTTACCGAAAATGAGACATTCATCAGAGGCAAGATAAAATTTGCAGGAAATATTAATAGGAACAGCTACAGGCGTCATCTACATTTGCTGGAATATGAGCAGTTCACAGAGAACATTTTAATGAATCGTATATTTAAATCTGTTATTTTAAATCTACTGCTCAGAACTACTGTAAAAGAAAACAAAATAAAGTTGAGACAGGCATTACTGTGGCTTGAAGATGTCGATCAGATAAAACTGACCAGTAATATATGGGATCAGGTTGTTTTTACGCGTTTGAATCATCGGTACAAGACGGTTTTTAATATGGCAAAGATATTTTATAACAACTCATCGGTAAATCTTAATAAGGGTGATGAGTTGACATTCAGCTTCCTGGTTCCTGTGAACGGACTTTTTGAGTACATGGTCTATAAATTGCTTTATGATGCAGCTTTTCCGGATGTTAACGTTCAATATCAAAAAACAAATCGCTACCTTGGTACAATGAACGGACAGAGCAGTTTCCTTCTTATACCTGATATATGCCTGGTCAGGAACAATGATGTTTTAATGATCTTTGATGCCAAGTATAAGGAAGTGTTCAGTGAAGAAGGGAATATAAGATTATCTCAGGATGATATTTATCAGATGTTAGCCTACAGTATAAGATACAACTGCAACCAAATAGTACTTGTATACCCTAAAATGTTGGGAGCGATAGAAGATAAGGCTTTATTATGTGACATTAAGATTCCTAAGAATGACAGTGTGCTTACTATAAAAGTTATTCAGATTGATCTTGAGGATGATATTAAAGAGTTGGTTTCCTATATCAAGGGATATATTTCTTCTTTGTTGAGACCACAGTCCTGATATACCAATAAATCGTGATTGATAGAGGCATAAACACAGTGTTGCTAAGATGAATTTTACAGTATATATCTTAAAGACAAATGTGTTGCTGAAAGAAGACAGTGGACCAAAGTGTATTTAGCAAAACCGAGGGAAAAAGCAGATTTGAATAATGAACGTTTAATATTACTGGTATTAAAACCCTATTACGAATATATTATCACTTACAGACATTAGCGTAAAGGATATCATGTGAGTCGCGAACAGACACTTTACGAATAAAGCAGTATAACCCACTGACATGTTTCCTTGAAGAGATACCATAAAAAGTCCTGAACACATCAATTTACATCAACTCGATCCATGTGGAGTGTGTAACATTGATGTCAAGGATAAAAGAGTGAACTTGCTAAAAACCTTATATATCAAGGATTTTAGCACATATAGATATGAACCCCATTGAATCAGGTTAGATGTTATAGCCTCGTAATTTGTCGAGTTAGATGTTTTTTTCAGAAATTTCTGAGGTTGCGTGTTCGGGTTGGATGTAAGGGATTTATGGTCACATTTTGAGTGTGATATTTTAGGTTTAGATTTGACAGAAGATTGTGATCTCTAATAAGTTCACCCAAATCTTCCGGGCTTTTAATTTTGGACTGGAAGTGATTTTTGGTTTATTTAAAGAAAGATGAGATTCCTCTGATTTATTTACAAAATGGATTCTGAATTTCCAACGGTAAAAACCGTAAAATCTTATTGACCGGAAACTGTCAATTTTATTTTATCATTCACAGGGTTGGGAAGACAGTAAAAAATGAGTTAATTATAGTTTATTCGGTTTTATACTTGAATACAGAAAATTCATTTTTCCTAAATTCATTGTTGAAAATATTACAAAGAGAATTTTATTTATTTGAAGAAGAAAAAACAGGGTAAATATGGAGAAACAGAATCGATTTAGAAAAATGGTGCTGGATTCAGAAAACAAGGAGGTAATTATATGAAAGTATACGATTTCAAGGTGAAGGCACAGGACGGCAGTGAAGTGGATTTGTCCCAATATGCCGGGAAAGTACTGCTTATTGTAAATACAGCTACAGAATGCGGATTTACGTCCCAATATGATGATCTTCAGGCCATATATGATGAGTTTCATGATAAAGGGCTTGAAATTCTTGATTTCCCATGCAACCAGTTTAACCAGGCACCCGGAACTGATGCCGAGATTCATGCTTTCTGCGTAGGAAGGTTCGGTATTACGTTTCCGCAGTTCAGTAAAGTTGATGTGAACGGCGAGAATGCAATTCCTCTATATAAATGGCTTACTTCCAATACGAAATTTCAGGGTTTTACAGGCCCGATGGCGGATGTTCTGACCCCGCTGGTTGAAAAGATGGACAAGGATTACAGGAACAACGGCAATATCAAGTGGAATTTTACCAAGTTCGTAATTGACAGGGATGGAAACATCGTTGCCCGGTTTGAGCCTACTGCCGATATGAATGACGTCAGGGCAAAAATAGAAGAACTCCTGTAGTGGGCCGACAAAAGACATGATATACGGAATAGTATAGTTCATATATTTCAGCAGCAAGATTAAGTTTTGGGTTAAAAAGTTGAAAAAGTTGCACTGCTTTTTCAACTTTTTACCATCAGGACTGTGATTTATTCTGCTTTCTTTTCATCCCTCATGTTGCCTACTCCTCTTTTTCATGTTTCAACATGACTACTCTTTTCTTTTCAGGACTAAAAAGCATAATGGGTATGTATTCAATTATTGTAATCTGTTGTTGATCGGACAATCCTTGCCATACAACCGATCCCCGGCGTTCCATGACCTTCTGGAATCAGGACCTGGAAGAACGGGTTGATATCAAGCCCATGAAGAAGGCATAATGCACAGAACATCGCATGTATGGCTTCTCAGGGAAAAACAGGGTAAGATTCAGGTTCTGCTTCAGAAACGATCTGAAACCAAGGAATCGCTCCCTGGTTGTTATGATATTTCAAGTGCCGGTCACATTCCGGCAGGAATGGATTTTGTCGAATCTGCCATACCCAAGCCTAAGGCGAATGGGCTGCAGCAAAAGGAAATTATACCGCAACCCCTCTGTTTATTATTCTCTCTTGTTTAATTAGTTTTTTTTAAATTTGTGCAGCTAAGACCTATGAAAATGTGGTGGGAAAGAAAACGCTCTTTAACTTCTCACTCCATGTAAAGAATGAGTATTTCGGAAACATATTGTCAATGTTAACCGTCTGTTTCCTGCGTGTTCTCGGCAATTCTGTAGCCAACGCCAACCTCTGTGAAAATATACCGAGGGTTAGTCGGATCATCCTCAATTTTTCTGCGTATACTGGCCATATGAACACGCAATATTTTGTTATTCATGGGGGCGGAGGGTCCCCAAAGCTCACGCAGGATCGATTTATATGTCATCACACGCCCCGGATGTTTGCCCAGTAAAGCCACGATTCTGAATTCGTTCGGTGTCAGATGAACATCTTTCCCGCGCACACACACTCTTAACTTCTTATAGTCGATTTCCAGTTCTCCGACATGATAACAACCGTCTATCCCGATTTCTTTGTTCTCTGCTGTGGCAAGTGAATGCCTTAATGCCGTTCTTATACGGGCAAGTAATTCGATTGAACCAAAGGGCTTCGTTATATAGTCATCTGCCCCGGAGTCCAAAGCAATCGCTTTGTTTTCTTCCGAGTCTCGAGCAGAAATCACGATGATGGGGGTCAATGTCCATTTCCGGACACTCGTTATGATCTCGTTTCCATCCATATCCGGAAGTCCAAGATCCAGCAAAATACAATCTGGACAGTGGGAAGCAATCATGTTGAGTGCCAAATATCCGTCGGTTGCAGTAACAGTTTCATATCCAGCTGCTTCAACTGTTGTTTTCAGGTAATTCAAAATACCCGGATCGTCCTCAATAATTAAAATCTTCTGAAGCACCTTATTCGACATACATATCCTCCTTACACGGTAATGAGAATTCAAATGCGGCACCGCCATGACGACTCTTCCTGGCAAACAGTTGTCCTCCATGCGCTTCAATGATGGATTTGCACACAGACAGTCCTATTCCCATGCTACGCCGATCATCGCTCCTGCTGCGTTTGGACATATATGTTCCGTCAAGAATATGAGGCAATAAAGACGCCGGAATGCCGCATCCATCATCTTCTACAGAGATGAAAACCATACCATTCTCATGCCTGAGATGGATCCATATTTTCGTAGCCCCTTCAGCATGCGCATTAACATTGTCGAATAAATTGATCATTACCTGTTCGATCAGCATTGCGTCCATCGGAACAAGAATGATATCTCTGAGTGTGTCGGAATCCACCGGCAAAGAATCAGGAAGACGATGATATTTCATAATCGCACTTCCGATAATCTCCTCCAGTACTTCGTCCTCTTTTTTGATCATACCATGATTGCTGACACGGGTGACAGACAAAAGGTTTTCGGTTACACGGACAAGCCATTCCGCATCTTTACGGATACCTTCCGCAAGACGAATCAGATCGGCAGTAGATAATTCCTGCTCTTGTATTGTTGAACTTGCTCCGATAATGGCAGTCAGAGGTGTGCGCAAATCATGGGCAATCGCACGCAATAAATTGGAGTACATTTTTTCACGTTCAATATCAAACCGAAGTCGTTCCTGATTTTTGATCCGTGTAGTCAGTGTACTGATCAGGATGGAAACAACCAGCATGACCGCAAAAGTCAAGGGATACCCTGTATAGCTGATATTGAATGTCCAATACGGATATGTGAAAAAATAGTTTACACAGAATGTTCCTATGAGGGCAGCTACTATTCCCCAAATGTACCCGTCTGTCCATCGGGCCACAATGACCACAGCCATTATAAAAACAGCCATGGCAAATTGGTTGTAATCATTATTGACGGATGACAAAAGTACTGCGAGTCCGATTGTTGCGCCAAGCGTTAACAGAAGGACAAGCACATTTTTCAATATTGGATTTTTCTGAAGTAATGCTCTAAATCGGTCCGTAATACTCACCCCCGGATAGATATAGATATTATATCATGGATTTACAAATCTCGTAACAAAACATTTTTTATACTGCGCTAATTCTTTCCGGAAAATTAGCAGCAAAATGTTGTATAATACGACAGGTTTTTTTGCTTGCGGCAGGGAGTGCAAAATGCACTCTTCGGCAGTTATATCCTTACCTGGAGAAAACTAACTGAGGCGCTGCGAAACCAAAAGAAAAGAGAAAGGAAGGAAGAAAGAAAATGTCAATCACTTGGATCATCACTGTATTATGTATCATTGCGGTAACCCTTGCATATGTGGCCTGGAATTATATCCGGATCCGCAAAATGCCGGAGGGAACAGCTGATATGGTCGACATGGCTGCGATTATCCGTTCTGGCGCGAATGCATTCATGAAGACCGAATATAAAACCATTACTATTGTTGTCGCTTTAATTTCATTGGCTTTATCACTTTTTGTAGAAAAAACCAGCGGTATTACTTTCCTGGTAGGCGCTGCCATGAGCAGCTGTGCGTGTGTGCTTGGAATGAAAAGCGCTACGTACGCTAACGTAAGAACAGCCAATAAGGCACGTGAAAGCATGTCCATAGGTGATACTGTTAAGGTGGCGCTGTGCGGGGGTAGCATCTCCGGTTTGAGCGTACAGGCTTTTGGAATGCTCGGCCTTGTTGCGGTTCTGCTGATTTGGGGCGGAGTCAACCATCAAACCGATGGCAGCGGTCTGCTGATTCACCTCCAGGGAGTCAACGCTTCTGTGATGCGCGTATCAACATATTCGCTGGGATGTTCTTTGGTAGCCATGTTCAACCGTGTCGCAGGCGGCAATTATACAAAAGCTGCGGATATTTCCGCTGATATTCTGGGAAAAATCCGTAATGATCTTCCTGAGGATGACAGCAGGGTTCCGAACGTAATTGCCGACTTCATCGGTGACAATGTCAATGATATTGCCGGTAACTGCTCAGATCTTCTTGAGAGCTTTGTTGCGACAATGTCCGCTACCATTATGATTGCTGTAATCATGTTCCAGAAATTCAGCATCGAGCAAATGTTCAATCCGACAGTGATCTTCCCGATCGCCCTTGCGGGAGCAGGTTTGTTGAGCTGCCTGATCGGTATGCTGTATGCGAATGTGAAAAAGATGGGAAGCGATCCTTCTCATGAATTGAATCTTGCCACCTGGATCTCTGCGGGATTGACGGTTATTCTTGGTCTGGGGGCATCCTGGCTTATCTTCGGAAAGATCGATGCCGCTACATTAGAAACATACGGATGGAAAGCAAGTTGGTTGAGCCCGTGGATCTGTGCGGTACTCGGACTCGCCAGCGGTGTGGCAATCGGATCTATTACCGAATATTATACATCTTCTGACTATAAACCTACCCGGAAACTTGCTGAAATGGCACCCGAGGGCGATGCCTTTGTTATTACCAAAGGTGATGCGATTGGAAGCCGCAGCTGTCTATTGCCTATTGTACTGATCGGTATAGCTCTTTTCATCAGCGGAAAAATAGGCGGTACCTATGGCATTGCAGTTGCGTCTCTCGGCATGCTCGCTTTCGTCGGCACTACGGTTTCCATTGACGCGTTCGGACCAATTGCCGATAATGCCGGTGGTCTGGCCGAAAGTTGCCACCTTCCCGATAAGGTTCGCGTGATTACGGACAAGCTGGACGCAGTTGGTAATACGACAGCAGCCATCGGCAAGGGTTTCGCTATAGGCAGTGCCGCTTTTGCAACTGTCAGCCTGATCGTTTCCTATGTTGGAAATTTCACTCCTGCAAACTCGGAAATGATTCTGAATATTGCCAACTTCACCGTGGTTGCCGGCGCGATAATCGGCGGTGCCCTGGTGGAATACTTCAGCGCAATTCTGGCGGACAATACGATTGAATCCGCACGGGCAATGGCTGATGAAGGTGACAGACTTTTGTCTGTTCCCGGTGTCATGGAAGGAAAGATTCGCCCGGACTATAACCGTATGATCCAGATGGCGACGCAGGGAGCCCTCCGCAAAATGCTGTTCCCTTCCGTATTGGCAATGTTGATTCCTGTGCTCGGTGGATTTGTTTTCGGTGTTGATTTTGTTGGAGGTTTGCTGATTGGAGCTACGATCGTCGCCATCCCGCGCGCCATCTTCATGGGGAATTCCGGCGGAGCGTTTGATAATGCGAAAAAGTACATCGAATCGGGATCCCTGGAAGGATACGGCAAAGGAACGGCGGCGCATAAATCAGCGGTTACCGGCGATACTGTCGGCGATACACGCAAGGATGTCGTCGGTGTTGCACTTGATATCTTTATCAAGACAATGTCAACAGTCGCTAATACACTGGTCAACATTTTCCGAAACTTCACGCTCATCCGATAATATTTCGGCGAGATGAATTATTTCCGCTGTTCTATTTTCAAAATAAAACTGAATTTCGACACTTTAGCCGTCGCAGTCTGCCTGATACCGGCAGGCTGCGGCGGCTGTTTTGTTTTGTAGCCTCATGACCGATAACATGGATAAACCCGGACTTTGTTGATCATCATGACAGCTTCATAAAATCCATCCCGAATCCGATTGGCGTTCCTGTATGGAGATTTAATCCTGGATTGAGTATAATTATAGGCGAAAATGCTTCTGGAAAAATAACTATTATTTACGCAATCAGGATGATTCACCGTGATAGTGAAATAGGTTACATAAGCGAAGATGATTTAATTAATTATCAGAAATTGATGATAAAAAAAGATATCCATATTGACCTGGTAATGAAGTTCACGAGTATGTTTTTTAAGATATTAATTACTTCAACTCGACACATGCGGAGTGCGTAGTGTTGATGT
>Ga0134095_1002590_pt1 | contig 9748 bp, 10 predicted proteins | sample 6_2taG_FD_94449 | JGI IMG/M metagenome (GOLD analysis project Ga0134095, IMG submission 94449) | Switchgrass degrading microbial communities from high solid loading bioreactors in New Hampshire, USA - 6_20_20_110_A2 metaG | ecosystem: Engineered > Bioreactor > Semi-continuous > Anaerobic >... | reverse complement strand
GATTTCTTCTATCCAAAAGACAGGAGTTGTAGAGGATACGGCACATATCCAAAGTCCATTCAAGTTTTTGGACTTGCTTCTTTGTAGGGTAAAGACGATATTTATAGGTTTTGGCTTTCAATATAGCGTTTCAAGTCCTCAAGTGTTACCTGTCCAGTCGATGCAAGAAAATAAAATGGACTCCAAAACTGTCCTTCCCTCAACTGCTTTTTTATATCGGGAAATTCACGAAATATCAATCTTGCAGAGACGGATTTCAGACTATTTACAAACTTTGATAACTGTATATGCGGTTTGCTGGAAAAGAGAATATGTATATGGTTAGTAGCAGTCTCTTGTTTAATAATCTTGATTCCAAAGGCTTTTGCAACATTAAGATTGATGATTTTAAGCCTATCCGTAATATTACCAATAAGAACTGGTTGCCTGTATTTTACACAGGCAACATAATGGAACTGAAGACTATATACAGAGTGATTGCCTTTATCCAATATATATTTCATAAGGAAAGAATAATATATAACTGAATCAACAGTCAAGGGAAAAATCACCTTTCATCCCCTCCCTCACGGAAGGGGACTTCTCGGCGAGGTAGTTAAAAGATAATAATTTTATAGCAATTTATTTTAACCGGGGTAAGAAGGGACATAAATTTCAAATTTAGTTCCTCTCTGAGGTTCGCTTTCAACAAAAATAAATCCCCTCAATTTCTAAACAACATTATAGACTGTTGTAAGGCCAATACCTGAGCCTTTCTCTCCTTTTGTTGTAAAAAAAGCTCAAATATTCTTTCCTTTGTTTCACTGTCCATACCTATACCTGTATCTGTTATGGTTAGATATACATATTGTCTTGCAAAATCTCCTCTATCTGAAACTAAATTCTTAAACTTATCAGGTATAAACTTTAATCCTGCCTTTATTGTTATCTGTCCACCTTCTGGCATTGCATCCTGAGCATTCAGTACAATGTTTGTAATTATTTTTTCTATATCTGTTTTATCCACAAAAAGAGGTGTTATATGAAATTAGACAGATATTTAATGCCAGATTTACAGAATAGACACAATTTTATTGACAACTGCCTAACCTTTATCAACAGCAAGATTAATTATCTTTCTGATTGTTGAGATGTGTATTTTAACTGCCAAGAACAAGGCGTGGATGAAGAGAATTTTTTTTATTTTTTATTAGGTTTGTTTACGGGGTGGACGGGACTCGAACCCGCGGCCTCTTGCGTGACAGGCAAGCGTTCTAACCGAGCTGAACTACCACCCCACCTCAAATGGGCGGAACAGGTATCGAACCTGTGACCTCAGCCTTGTAAGGGCTGCGCTCTCCCATCTGAGCTATCCGCCCATACTACTTAAACTACTACAATATTTAAGGATTTGTCAATGTTGCAAAATTCCTCAAAACAATCTCCCTGAAAAGTAATTGTTTCCTCAGAATTGAAAATAGAGGTAACCATTCTTTAACCTAATTAACGGTAAATTTAATAAATGGAGGCTATCAGAATGTATACCATTGGAGCAGGTAATTATCATAACATTCTATCTAATAACAAATGTGAGTGTCACGTCTTCACAATAGAGTTTAAGGCAGAATTTCTTCAAAAGTTTCATTTTTTTTGAAAAACTCAGCAATTTTTGATAAAATTAAAAATTAAATTACACTGGAGGTTAAAATTGGCCATTAAAAAACAGGAATTTAAATTTAACACAATAGAAGAAGTTATTGAAGATGTAGCACAGGGTAAAATGGTTATACTTGTTGATGATGAAGATAGAGAAAATGAAGGAGATTTATTTATTGCCGCAGAAAAGGTGACTCCTGAAGCAATAAACTTCATGGCAAAGTATGCTCGTGGACTTATATGTTTATGCTTAACTCCCGAAAGAGTTGATGAACTACGCCTTCCATTGATGGTAGATTTGAATGAATCTCCTCATCAAACAGCTTTTACTGTGTCGATTGAAGCAAGAAAAGGTGTTACAACAGGAATTTCAGCCTATGATAGAGCAGTAACAATTCTTACAGCAATTGATCCAAAAACCAAACCTGAAGACCTAGTAAAGCCAGGACATGTATTTCCTCTGAGAGCACAGAGCGGAGGAGTTTTAAAAAGAGCAGGACATACTGAAGGAGCTGTTGATCTTGCACGTCTTGCAGGGCTCTATCCAGCAGGAGTAATCTGTGAAATCATGGATGAAGATGGAACAATGGCAAGAGTTCCTCAATTAATGGAATTTGCTGAAAAACATGGGGTCAAAATTGCTACTATTAAAGACCTGATTAAATATAGAATGAGGAATGAAACACTGGTCAGCAAAGTTGCAACAGTTCAATTACCCACAGATTATGGAGAATTTAAAGCAATAGCATATACAACAATGATTGATAACAAAGTTCACCTTGCACTTGTTAAAGGAGAGATAAAGCCTACAGATGAAGTTCTTGTAAGAGTTCATTCAGAATGTCTTACAGGCGATGTTTTTCTTTCAAAAAGATGTGATTGCGGATCTCAACTTCATAAAGCTCTAGCAATGATAGAGGAAGCAGGCAAAGGCGTGTTTCTTTATATGAGGCAAGAAGGAAGAGGTATTGGACTTCTAAATAAAATGAAAGCCTATGAATTACAGGAAAAGGGGTATGATACAGTTGAAGCCAACATAAAGCTCGGATTTAAGCCTGATTTAAGAGATTATGGCATAGGAGCTCAAATTCTAGTTGATCTTGGTGTGAGGAAAATGAAGCTTATAACCAATAATCCACGTAAAATTGTGGGTTTGGAGGGTTACGGTCTTAAGGTTGTTGAGAGAGTGCCAATTGAAGTTAAACCAAATGAAAACAATAAATGTTATCTGAAAACAAAAAAAGACAAACTCGGACATTTACTAACAAAGGTATAACGCGCCTGAGAGGATTTGAACCTCCGACCATCGGCTCCGGAGGCCGATGCTCTATCCAGCTGAGCTACAGGCGCATCTTTGATAGATTATAGCAGAAGAGCATATTTTTGGTAAAAATCTCTTATATAGGAGTTAAAAAACAATGAAAGAAAGTGAGATTCCAATAGGATTAACTTTTGATGATGTATTACTCATGCCTGCTAAATCAGATGTTATCCCAACTGAAGTGGATGTCAGTACTTCTTTTACATCGAATATAAAACTGAATATTCCAATTTTGAGTGCTGCAATGGATACTGTTACAGATGCAAATCTTGCAATTGCAATTGCAAGAGAGGGAGGTATTGGGGTGATCCACAGGAACATGCCTCCTGAAAGACAGGCGTTCGAAGTTGATAAAGTAAAAAAATCGGAAAGTGGAATGATTGTCGACCCAATTACTATCAGTCCTGATGCACCAATTTCAGAAGCACTGGCTTTAATGGAAAGATATAGAATTTCGGGTGTGCCGGTTACTGTCAACGGAAAACTTGTTGGAATAATTACAAACAGAGATCTGAAATTTGAAAGAGATTTTACAAAGAAAGTTGAAGATGTAATGACCAAAGAAAGGCTGATAACTGCAAGAGAGGGTATAACACTTGGAGAAGCTCAGGAAATACTTCATAAATATAAAATAGAAAAGTTGCCAATTGTTGATAATGATTTTAATCTTAAGGGTTTGATAACAATTAAAGATATTGAAAAAAAAATAAAGTATCCAAATGCCTGTAAGGACCATATTGGAAGACTGCGTGTTGCAGCAGCGGTAGGAGTGGGAGAAGCTGCAATCTATAGAGTAGAACTACTCATAAATGCAGGAGTTGATGCAATAGTAATTGATACAGCCCACGGTCACAGTAAGGCTGTCATTGAAACATTGAAAGAATTAAAGAGAAGGTTCGATATAGATATTATTGCAGGTAATATAGCAACACGTGAGGCTGCAGAAGACCTTATTGAGGCAGGCGCAGATGCGGTAAAAGTAGGGATAGGACCAGGTTCAATCTGCACTACACGAATTGTCGCAGGTGCGGGAGTTCCTCAGCTTACAGCAATAATGGAGTGTTACAGTGTAACATCAAAATACAATATTCCATTGATAGCTGATGGAGGAATTAAGTATTCAGGAGACATTACAAAGGCTCTTGCAGCTGGTGCCCATTGTGTAATGATAGGAAGTCTCTTCGCAGGTACTGATGAAGCCCCAGGTGAAATAATACTGTATCAGGGAAGAAGCTATAAAACTTACAGAGGAATGGGTTCACTTGGTGCAATGCAGGGCGGCTCAAGTGACAGATATAGACAGGAATCAGTAAAACCTGAAAAGCTTGTTCCAGAAGGTGTTGAAGGCAGAGTACCATACAGAGGACCTCTTTCAAAAAGTATCCATCAATTAGTCGGTGGGCTTAAATCTGGAATGGGGTACTGTGGCTGCAGAACATTAGAAGAATTAAGGAATAAAGCAAAATTTATTAAAATTACAAATGCTGGATTAAGAGAAAGTCATGTTCATGACGTAACAATAACAAGGGAGTCACCTAATTACTCGATTGAGGACTGAAAATGCAGGAAATTTTAATTATTGATTTTGGATCCCAGTACACTCAGCTAATTGCAAGAAGAGTAAGAGAATTTAAAGTTTACTCTGAAATTATTCCATGTACAGCTCCTTTTGCTGAAATTAAAAAAAGAAAACCAGCTGGCATTATACTTTCAGGTGGCCCATCAAGCGTTTTTGACGAAAATGCACCAACTATAAATATTGAACTGTTTAAGCTCGGCATTCCTGTACTTGGAATATGCTATGGAATGCAGCTTATAACTCATCTTCTTGGTGGAAAGGTTACAAAAGCAGAAAAAAGAGAATATGGCAAGGCTATATTAAAGATTGATGACTTTTCAGATATTTTCAATGAAATTCCAGATGAAACAGTAGTATGGATGAGTCATGCCGATAAAATAATAGAAATGCCTCATGGATTTATAAGACTGGCTCATACAGAAAATTCGTCTTATGCTGCAATTGCAGACAGAAATAAAAAGATATATGCACTTCAGTTTCATCCTGAAGTTGTACACACTCAGGAAGGCAAAAAAATACTTCATAATTTTGTTTTCAAAATATGTGGATGCTCTCCAACGTGGGATATGCATTCTTTTGTAGAAAGAGAAATAGAATATATAAGAAAAACTGTGGGTAAATACAGGGTTGTATGTGCTTTAAGCGGAGGAGTGGATTCAACTGTAACAGCAGTACTTGTTCATAAAGCGGTTGGAGATGCTCTGACATGTATATTTGTTGACAATGGCGTTTTAAGAGCAGAAGAACGTGAAAAAGTTGAAGAGACGCTGAGGAAGAATTTTCATATAAATTTGAAGGTGGTTGATGCATCTGAAAGATTTTTAAGAAAACTAAAAGGCGTGAAAGACCCTGAAAGAAAGAGAAAGATCATCGGAGCGGAATTTATTAAAATTTTTGAAGAAGAAGCAAAAAAGATAGAAGGTGTTAAATTTCTAGCCCAGGGAACGCTTTATCCTGATGTTATAGAGAGTGTCTCATTCAAAGGACCTTCTGCCACAATTAAAAGTCATCACAATGTTGGTGGACTTTTGAAACGTATGAAACTCAAGCTAATTGAGCCTTTGAGAGAGCTCTTTAAAGATGAAGTAAGAGATCTTGGCAGAGAACTTGGAATTCCTGATGAAATTCTTTATCGACATCCATTTCCCGGACCGGGTCTTGCAATAAGATGCATCGGAGAGGTAACCAGAGAAAGACTCGATATGTTGAGAAAGGCTGATAAAATTGTGCTTGAAGAGATTAAAAAATCAGGATGGTATAAGAAAGTATGGCAATCTTTTGCAGTGCTTCTTCCTGTAAGAACTGTTGGAGTAATGGGAGATGAAAGAACTTATGAACATGTAATTGCAGTAAGAGCAGTACACAGTGTTGATGGAATGACAGCAGACTGGGTTAGACTTCCCTATGAACTGCTTGAAAAGATTTCAAATAGGATAATTAATGAGATAAAGGGAGTTAACAGAGTTGTCTATGATATAACGTCCAAGCCACCTGGAACAATTGAGTGGGAGTAAATAAAAGTTGAGTTTTGATCTTAAAACATATCTGCTTATAAAAAAAGAAAAAATTGAGCAGTTTATAAATTCCTATTTTAATCCACCTATAATACCTTCAATTCTTCATGAATCAGTTTTATACTCTCTTACTGCTGGTGGAAAAAGATTGAGACCTATCCTCTGCATCGCTTCTTATGAAGCCTGTGGTGGCACAGAAGATATATCTGCCTATGCCGCTGCAATAGAATTCATTCACACATACTCTCTTATTCACGATGATCTGCCAGCAATGGATAATGATGATTTAAGGAGAGGTAAACCAACAAATCACAAAGTTTTCGGTGAAGCTATCGCAATTCTTGCAGGAGATGGACTGTTAACAGAGGCTTTTACAGTACTATCCAATCCAGATTATGCAAATATAAAACCTAATGCTCTGATAGATGTTATCTCTGAAATCTCTACCGCATCAGGACTGAGAGGAATGGTTGCCGGTCAGGCTTATGATTTAATATATGAGGGAAGAGATCCAGATGCCGGAATTGTTGAACTTATTCATCGTTACAAAACCGCTGCAATAATCACAGCATCTGTAAAATCAGGCGCAATTCTTGCGGCTGCTGATGATGACCAACTCAAAAAAATGGCTGATTATGGCCTCTGCATCGGGCTTGCATTTCAGATTATTGATGATATTCTTGATATTGAAGGATCTACAAAGGAGATGGGAAAACCCAGAGGCTCTGATGCTGAAAGAGGGAAAATGACATATCCAAGAGTCTTTGGAGTTTTAGAATCCAGGAAAAAAGCAAAAGACCTCATTGACAGAGCATTAAACGCACTTGAAATATTTGACCATAAAGCTCAACCATTAAGAGAAATTGCAAAGTATATCATAAATCGCACATCTTAAAGTGAAGATCCGTTTAGATCAGTTACTTTTTCAAAAAGGAATAACAGAAAGCAGGGAAAAAGCAAGGGCGTTTATTCTTGAAGGAAAAGTTATTGTAAATGATCAAAAAATTGAAAAACCGGGCACAATGGTTGATGAAAATGCAAAAATTGAATTTTGTGGTGAAACAATCTCGTATGTCAGTCGAGGAGGACTCAAACTTGAAGCAGTTATAAAAGAATTTCCAATAGAGCTGAAAGATAAAGTAGCTATGGATGTCGGCGCAAGCACAGGAGGATTTACAGACTGTCTGCTTCAGTTTGGTGCAAAGCGAGTTTATGCTGTAGATGTTGGATATGGACAGCTTGCATGGAAACTTCGAACCGATCCAAGAGTGATTCCAATAGAAAGAACAAATATAAGATACATGTCGCGAGAGAAGATTTCTGAAGAAATTGATATAGTAACTGTTGACGTATCTTTTATTTCTCTCAGGCTTGTAATTCCAAAGGTGATTGAGTTTCTTAAACAAGATGGCAGTATAGTGGCTCTTATCAAACCGCAGTTTGAAGCTGGCAAAGGAGAAGTCCCTCGTGGAGGAGTTATTAAAGATGTTGAAAAAAGAAAAAAAATTGTTATGGAAATAAGAGAATTTTTTGAGAGTTTAGATTTAAAAGTGATTGGTGTTATTCAATCTCCTGTTTCAGGACAGAAAGGAAATATTGAATACTTAATTTATGCTGTAAAGTGCCAAACTAAAGATAGTTAAGATGTAGCATAAAATTTTTTCACTGTTTAAAAATATTTCCAGAATTTTTGTCATAATAATCAGAATAGAATTTCAAAAACCTTATAACTTCTTGAAACTATTTTTTTAAAATCATGGCATGGGTTCATATCTGCGTAAACGATTAAAATAATTTCGGGGAATAACTATGAAACCTAAAGTAGTTATCACTCACTGGGTGCATCCTGAAGTGATTGATTTTCTAAATCAATATTGCTAAGTATTTCCAAATCTAACCCGCGAAACCCTGCCAAGAGAAGAAATTATTCACAGAACAGACTGTCGAGGATCTGTATCTGTTATCAATTTTTCACATAACATATAATATTTTACCCCGCCTAATGCAACATTGACATAGATAAAGATTTTATGATAAGTTTTTTACATGCTGTCCTTTTTTAAAAGATGGAAGAGAAATAATAATTTAAAAAAATTTGATAAACCTTCAAAAGATTTTGATGAACTCTGTGAAAAACTTTTGAAACGAGCAGAAGAGCTTGAAAAATTTGCAAATCAACGAATAAAAGAGTTAGAATTAAAACTGGATTATACAGAACAGCAATTAACTGTTTTCGAGAAACTGATAGATTCACTTGATCCCAAAAAAAGAGTTAATTAATGCGGGTGTAGCTCAGCTGGTAGAGCACAACCTTGCCAAGGTTGGGGTCGCGGGTTCAAATCCCGTCGCCCGCTTTTTTATTGGCGACGTACCCAAGTGGCTAAGGGAGCGGTCTGCAAAACCGCCATTCGCCGGTTCAAATCCGGCCGTCGCCTTCAAGCAAATATGATAAAGTGAGAGCCTTAGGTGTTCATACCTCAATAAAAAATAGTATTCTAAATGCATTTGAAGAAATTAATAACCTTCAATGCAATACCTTTCAAATTTTTCTTCACAGCCCCAGAGTATGGCAGATTCCAGAGTTTGACAGCGAAACTATTGATAATTTTCGACGCTTAAGACAAACAAACGCACTCAATCCCTGTATTGTTCATGCTTCATATTTAATCAATCTTATTTCTTCAAATCCCAAAACAATAAATTCTTCCAGATTTCTTCTTAAAAGAGAGGTATTAATGGCTGATGCACTCGGTGCTGATTACTACGTTATTCACCTTAAAGACAATGCCTCAATGCAAAAAGAAGAAATATTCGATAAAGTAAGAATAGCATTCAAAAAAATAGAAAAACTTGAAACATGTAGAATTTTGATAGAAAATACAGCGAAGAGCAAAATAACCGCCAGTATTCCTGATTTAGTAGAAACATTTAACAATGTTAGCACAGAAATTGTTGATGGTATCTGTATTGATACATGTCATTTATTTGCTGCAGGATATGATATTTCTAAAAAAGAAGGTATCTTAGCATTTAAAAGAGAATTTGAAAATTTAGCGGATTTCGATTTAATAAAACTCATTCATCTTAATGATTCAAAAACTCCTGCAGGTTCAGGTATAGACAGACATGAACATATTGGCAAGGGATATATTGGCATTAAAGGATTTGAAAATTTTTTAAAAATCAAACAAATGTCTTATATTCCTCTAATACTTGAAACTCCCAAAAAATCACCGCAGGATGATATAAAAAATCTTAATGTTGTGAGAGAAATCCTCAGGAAGTTAGAATCCTGAAAATTTCCTCATATCTTTCCTGGGTTTTCTGTACAATATCAGGAGGTAACTCAGGTGCAGGTGGTTTTTTATCCCATTTTATCGAGATAAGATAGTCTCGGATAATCTGTTTATCAAAACTGTCCTGAGACTGTCCTGGTTTATAATCCTTTATTGACCAAAAACGTGAAGAATCTGGAGTTAATAGTTCATCAATCAAAATAAGTTTCCCATCATAAATTCCAAACTCCATTTTTGTATCAGCAATTATAATGCCTTTTTTTTCTGCGATATCAGAAGCTCTTTTATATATTGCAAGTGATAAATCTCTCACTTTTTCAGCAGTCTCTTTTCTGAGAATTTTAACAGTTTTGTCAATACTTATATTTATATCATGTCATTCCAGAGCCTTTGTACTCCGTGT
>Ga0134095_1002582_pt1 | contig 9767 bp, 6 predicted proteins | sample 6_2taG_FD_94449 | JGI IMG/M metagenome (GOLD analysis project Ga0134095, IMG submission 94449) | Switchgrass degrading microbial communities from high solid loading bioreactors in New Hampshire, USA - 6_20_20_110_A2 metaG | ecosystem: Engineered > Bioreactor > Semi-continuous > Anaerobic >... | reverse complement strand
TAATGCGACTTGCGCCCGCCGTTCGCATCCGGCGCGAACTTTGGCGACAGACTACGCGTGATCGCCAGCATATCCGCCAGATCGAGCGCGCGATCCCGGCCGCGCTTGATCTCGCTCGACAGGCTGACGCCGTTCTTTGGCTTGTCTTCGTAATAATCTGGCAGCCCGGACGTCTGGTGCACAAGCTGATAGACCTTAAGCTGGTGGCTGTAGTCCACACCCTTGTAGACGTGAATACCGTCCAGCAGGTCGGGCGCGAGATAGTCCGTGACTGGCGCATCGAGGTCGATCTGCCGCTCGTCCACAAGCTGCATCAGCGTGGCAGCCGTAACCATCTTGGTGATGCTCGCGATGAGGTAGGGGCTGTCTACCGTGGCCGCGCCCGCCGCGCCGCGAAAATCGATCCGGCCGTCTTGCGATTGGACGCCCAGCAGAACGGAATAGATGTAACGCTTGCGGATTTCCGCCTGAAGGAGCTGTTCCAGGCGATCATAAACAGCGGATCTCATGTGCCGATCCTTCCCTGACCCAAACACCGGGGAGTAGCATGGACGCAGAGAGGAAACTCCCGAGCAGACCCATTCGCCAACGCGAGGGATGCGGCTGTGGAATAGACACGACAGAGCGCAAGGTAACGCTCGCGTCGGGCACGATCCGCAGTGTAACGCGCGCGTGTCTGCTTGTAAAGCACGCCGGTCACGCCATCCTACGCAAACCCGCGCCGTGGGCGTATAATCCGCCGTATGAAACGCTCCGCCGTGATTGCCCTGTTGTGCGTCTATCTGGCCTTTGCCGCGACCGCGGTCGTCAGCCGCGCCGTCTTCGAGCGCCTGCCGCACCTCGAAGACGAGTTCGCCTACCTCTTTCAAGCGCGCATTTTCGAGCGCGGCCAGGTCACGATCGAGACCCCGCAGCCTGCCGCCGCCTTCTGGCAGCCGTTCCTGATCAACTACCAGGGGCATCGCTTCGGCAAGTACACGCCCGGCTGGCCTGCGTTGCTCGCCGTGGGGACCGGCCTCAACCAGCCGTGGCTGGTCAACGCGTGGCTGATGATGCTGACCGTCGCGCTGATCTACCGGCTCGGCAGCGCGATCTACGACCGGGCGACCGGGAGTGTCGCCGCGCTGCTGGTGGCGACCAGCCCTGCCGCGCTGCTGCTGGCCGGATCACTGATGAGCCACACCGCCGGGCTGTTTTTCACGACGCTGTTCGTCTATGCGTTGTGGCGCGTCGAACGGCGGCGGTATCGCGTGGCGTGGGGCGCAATCGGCGGCCTGGCGCTTGGCATGCTGGTCATCACGCGCCCGCTGACCGCCGTCGGGATCGCCGCGCCCTACGTGCTGTACAGCGTAGGACGCGTGTTGTGGGCCGGGTTTCGGGCGCCGGATACGTTCGGCGCGGTGCTGGGGCCGCTGGTCGTGCTGAGCGTGGTGGCGAGCGCGATCTCCCTGGCGTGGCCCGCGTTCAACCACAAGGCAACCGGCCGCCCCGGCGAACCGTTTGGCGGCTACCTGGTCCGTTTCGTGCGCGGCGATAAAGACACGAACCTCTATCGCTTCGTGTGGGACTACGATCGTGTGGGGTTCGGTCCCGGGCACGGCCGCCGCGCTGAAGGCCACACCCTCAAGAACGGCTGGCGTCACACCAAGACCGACCTTGAGTGCGCCGCGCGGGACCTGTTCGGCTGGGCGCTTCCGGCGGAAGACGGTCTGACAGTCGAAGAGGACGCTTGCCTCGTCTCCAGCCGGGGCTACAGTTGGGTGATGTTGCCGGTCGGCCTGCTGCTAACCGCTCGTCGCCGCTGGACCTGGCTGCTGGCCGCGTTGCCGCTGAGCATTATCGCGGTCTATCTGGCGTACTGGATCGGGGGATCGCTCTACAGCGCGCGCTATTACGCCGAGGGGATCGGCGCGGCGGCGCTGATCAGCGCGGCGGGGATCGCGGCCCTCGCCCGGCGGATCGACGTGTGGGCGCGACGTCGAGGAGCCACGCACGTTGGATGGGTCATGTACGCCATAGTTGCCGCGCTGGCGCTCTATGCGCTGGCCGTCTACAGCCCGGCGCGGATGGCGCCCCTGCGCGGTTACGGGCGGATCGGGCAGGCGCAACTTCGTGCGCTCGAGGCCGCCCGGCAAGACCCCAATCGCCCGGTTCTGGTCATCGCGCAGGGCGAGCACCACTGGCGCGACCTTGCGACCCTCATGGCGGTGACGGGCCCGTTCCGCGATACAGAGATCGTGCTGGCGCGCGACACGGATCGCTCCCGCGAGGCCATTTTGCGCGCGCAATTCCCCGATCGCGAGGTGATTTACCTAATCGGTGGCGCGTTCACGCACGATCCGGCCGCCCCATAGCGCGCCCCGCGCAGTCACATCACCCACTTCACCTATCGAAATATCCGCCACCTGGCGCTACCACGCCGCTTGCGCGCTGGCTATCATTAATGACACTTGACCACATCACTCGTCGGCAAGAGGAGCACACCCGATGGCCAGTCGCACCTACTACAGCGAAGAAGCCGCCGAACGCGCCAGAAAACAACAGGGCGCCGGAGCAATCGTCGTTCTCATGCTCGGGCTGGCAATCGGAGCGGTAATCGCTCTGTTGTACGCGCCGCGCGAAGGCAAGAAAACGCGCAAGATGCTCAGTAGAGAGGGCAAGAAGACGCGTAGAAGCCTGAGCAAGGAGCTGGGCAGCAGCCTGGATTCCGGGCGCGAAATGGCCGACGAGGCGCTCAAGGATACGGTCAAGGCGCTTGAAGAGCAATACCGGGCGCTGCGAGGGGAGATGGATAAGCTGCTCAGCAGCGTCAAGAACTAACACCTTTTGGTGGCACTCCGTGCCATAGGCGCAAGCCTGCAAGTCCCTCCGGTGGATAGGTGGTACGGTTGTAGGGCAGGGATTGGGTGATCCCTGCCCGCCCTTTTTGTATAGCAGCAGTTAGCGGTTAGCCGTTAGCAGTTAGCAAAAACGCAGCCCGGAGAGCGGGCGTTTTTTGTTGAGAGCGAGGTTTGTTTTTGCCCACTGATACCCACACAGCCATCAAAAAACACGGGCCGAGCAAGCTCGACCCATAGTATAGAATTTCCATCCGCCAGCTCTTGCTTTTCGCTAATCGCTAGCCGCTAACAGCTAACCGCTGCTCTTCTACAATTCCTCTGCCGGAACCGTCTCCGGACCGTAGAGCAGCGAGTCGTCATCCTCTGGCTCGTCGATCGCATAGGTTGTGCCCTCAAGCTTCTCCGCCGGGCGACCCTTCGCGATGAGGAAGCGATCAAAGTCCCGCGCGACGAACGCATGCGGGTGATACTGCTGCGCTTCGCGGATCATGTCGCGCTCGCGATAGCGCCGCGAGACGTGCGTGATGATCAGCGTCCCCACGTCTAGCTCGTTTGCAAAGCGCGCCGCCCGGCCGATCGTCATGTGCCCGAAGGCGTCCGCCATCTCAGCATCCGCGTCGAGGTACGTCCCCTCGATCACCAGCGTGTGCGCGCCGCGCACGACCTCGCGTACCGGGCCGTCGAGCGTGCCGATGTCGCCAATGTACACCAGCTTGGCGCCCGGCACGTCCGGCCCGAGCACCTCGTCGGGGTGGATGACGCGGCCATTGTTCAGGCGGATGCTCTCGCCACGCACCAGCCGCGCCCGCTCCGGCCCGACCGGCACGCCGAGCGCCTCGGCCCGCTCGACCAGGAACGGCCGCCGCGACTTCTCGGTGAACGCAAAGCCGAAGTTGTCCCGGCCGCGATGCTGCACCGGAAAGGCGGACACGCTGTAATCGCGGTCTTCAAGCAGCACGCCGGGCTTGAGGTCAAACAGGTGCAGCGGCATCGGCGGGGCGACGCCACGCAGCACGACGGTATGGATCAGGTCTTGCACGCGGTCGAGCGTCCAGCTCCCGCCCCAGATCTCAAGCGAGTGCAGGCTTTCCCAGCGCATGAGCGTGCTCAGCAGCCCCGCCAGCCCCAGGATGTGATCGAGGTGGCCGTGCGTCAGCAGGACGCGATTCAACCGCTTGAACCCGATCCGGCTGCGGAGGATCTGGCGCTGCGTGCCCTCGCCACAGTCAATCAGGAAGCGCTGATCCTTGACCATCACCACCTGCGCCGACAGTCCCCGGTGAATCGAGGGCGCGCTGGCGGACGTTCCCAGAAAGACGATTTCAAACATAACAAGCGGAGCGCCGCGCATCAGGCGCGGAAGGCTCCCTCTGCCCCCTCTACGAGTCTTCGATCGTGACCGTTCGCTGCGCTTCGTCGATCGCGATCGGCCGGTTCACAAACGCGCGCACGACTTCCACATTGGTCCGCAAATGCTCGGTGATTGCGTTGGTCGAGACGGTGCTCGGCCCCTGAGCCAGCGCCAGCGGCAGCACAAGCTGATCCATCAGCCGCTCGTCAACCGCCGCCCCGCTGTCGTGGAACATCAACAGCGGCGTGACAGCGCGCTCCGCGACCTCTTCCGACGGCATGCCCCGGCGCCCAAGCATCCCAAACCCGGCGCGGCCGTTCTCGTACTCAACCGTCAGAAAGATCCCCGCGCCGGTGCTGACGCTACGCGTCAGCATGGGGCGAATATCCACCGGCACGTCGATCGAGCCGAGCAGGTTGATCGCGCGGTTCGCCATGCGCTGTGGGATGTGCGACGGCAGGTTGCAGCCGACCGCCGTCCCGAAGATGCGCTCCAACGCCCCGCGCTCGACCAGCCGCATGCCGTGTGGGCGCGCGCCACCTTTGATGTAGATGGTCAGCATCCCGCCGCCCTCGGGTATGAAGCCGTAGCTGTCCATGTAGACTTCGACATCCAGCCCCATCCAGAGCAGCATCGGCGTGTAGACGTCGCGCAGGTAGTGGCCGGGCGGGCTGTTCGGGACGTGCGTCCCGCCGTACAGCCTGACCTGCGACTCGCCCTCAGCCAGCGCCAGCGGCAGGATCACGGCCTGTGCCACCAGGCACGCCGAGCCCGCCGTTCCCACGCCCCACTCGTATTCTCCGGCGCGCACCGGGCGGCGCGGCACGAACGTCAGCTCTTGGGAGCCTACCTCGACGCCACGCATCTCTGCGTCGCAGAGCGAGCCGACCGCCTGGATCGCGGTGACGTGCTGCGGGCGCAGGCCGGGCGTCTCGCGCCCCCCGCGAATACGCGTCACCTCGACCGGCTGGCCGGTGATTGCGCTGAGCGTCACAGCGGTGCGGACGATCTGGCCGCCGCCTTCCCCCTGGCTGCCGTCAAGCGTGATCACGTTTCGCGCTCCTATCGCTTCCCCGATCGCGCCCCGCCGGTTTTGCAGTTAGGGCGAATTCGCCTGGGTGTCGCTCGGCGGCACCAGTGTAATCGTCCCCAGGCTCAGGCGCTCGCCCCGTCGCTGGCCCGTCGCAGAGTCCAGCACGCCCAGGCGGTTGAAGACGTTATCCCGATACGCGCCAATCACCAGCGCGTATTCGCCGGGCGCCAAGTCTTCGCGCATGTAGATATATAGCACCTGCGCGAAGAAATCGCGGTTTTCGAGGTTCGCGGCCATCACATCCAGCGAGTTCGACTCCGCCCACGGCTCCTCTAGCGGATACCGGTCGCCGCTGCGAGATTCCCAATAATCGACCAAATGCGCGAAGATGCCCACATCGGGCGGCAACGGGCCGTCCACGCGCCAGTACGTCACCAGCACGATCGGCGTGCCGCCGGGTGGACGCTCGCGCGGGAACAGGTCGTATCCGGCGAACGTCAGGTTTTGCTCCAGCTTGATCGCCAGCGGCGCGCGGGTCAGCGCGGGGGTGGCCTGCTCGACAAAGTACGTCTCGGCAAGCTGGCCCCACGCATAGCCACCCGCGTCCATAATGCGTTCCTCGACGTCGACGCGCATCACGGTGCCTTCGGGCAAGTCCGGCACGTCGATCGGCGTCGCCTCGTCCAGCCACGCCTTCAGCTCCGGCCGCATGACTTCCGGCCCGCGCTCACTGCCGTAAATGAAGCGCATCGGCGCGCCCGCGTTGATGAACACCAGCCCGGTTTCGCAGTCGGAGTGGCGGATCTCCAGCCCCTCGCGGTGCATCATCAGGTTGAGCGTCTGGCGCGCGGTCAGGCCGACCTCGCTTATGCCGCGCATAGGATAGGTACAGATCGAGACGGGCGGCCCGTCCGGCGTGCGGTCGAGGTAGGCAGCCACCGCAGCCAGGTGAGACTGGTACGCCGCTGCCGTGTCAGGATGCTCCGGCCAGCGCCGGAACAAGCGATAGCTTGAAATCGCACCCGCAACAACCAGCGCGATCACCATCAGCACGCTGACCGGCGTCCACGCGTTCGACCACCCACGCCCGCGTAGCTCCCGCGCCAGCACCGCCGCGCCCACGCCAGGGAAAATAAACAGCGAGGGCCAGGCAACCAAGTTCGCGGAGAACGTCGGCTCCGGGCGGATCCACGCGTCCGTCAGCAGCCCGGCGAGCAGCATCAGCAGAAGCAGCGCGTAACGCGGCTCCCGCCAGCGACGCAAGCCTTCCAGCACGCCGATCACCATCAGAATCGCCATCACCGGCCCCAGCAGCGACACAGACGGCAGATTGCGCGTGATGTTTGGATCGCCGCGCCACACCAGCCCGCCAAACGCGCCAAGCACGCCGTCAATCGCCTCGGTGACGGATTGCGGCCGCTCCGTATAGAGGATGTACGGCTCGCTGAGGCTCGGCTCGCGGAAGGCCGAGATCAGGTAGGGGACCGCGACAATCGTCGCCAGCACGATGACAAACGCCATTGCGCGCCACACCCGCCGGGCGAGCGGCTGGCCCGTCACCACCAGATGCATGAAGAACAGCGCGCCGACCGGGCCGAGCACCAGCGTGGAATAGTGCAGATAGCCGGACAGGCCGAACAGCACGCCGAGCACCGCGAACGGGAACGTCGCGGGCAGGTGGTAGACGACATCGCGGTGCAGGTGGAACGCGCGCGCCAGCATGAACATCGCCAGCGCCGCGAACAGCGGGACGAACGTTTCCGGCGTCGCGCTCCGCGCCAGCAGAATCGACTGCAAATTTACCGCGCCCAGGGCCAGCGCGATCAACCCGACCGGCGGGCCAAACAGCCGCCGCGCCAGCGCATAGAGCAGCGCCAGAAAGACCAGCCCTGCTCCAAGCGAGAAGACCCGGTAGCCGAGCAGGCCGTCTCCCACCAGCGTCGCGGCGACCGCGTTGCCGAGCGGATACAGCCCCGCCCGCCCGATGCCATCGCCCACCTGATAGTGGATCGCGATGTGACCGTGGCGGATCGTCTCGGTCATGCGGATGTTGGCAAGTTCGGTCGTGTTGAAGCCCTGTGGCAGGCGCGTCAGGTCCCACACCCGCAGCCCTACAGCCAGCAGTAACAGCACGACGGTTAGTGTTAATTCTTGTCTGCGACTCAAAGTAGCTCCTGGCCCGGTGCGCGTTTGCCCCCTCACGCGCCTCGGGTTCTTGATTGTGTTTTATCCGGCGCTCGTGGCGCACGGCGGAGATTGTAACACGCGCAGCGGTCTCACTGAAATCGCCTAACTGCCTCGCTTAATGCATGGAATATCGAGCGCGCACTCGGCCAAACCGTGAAATGTTCTGCGTCCCTGTGTGCAATAATCTGTGCGCCAGCTTGCGCCGCTCGCGATCCGCTCAGTCAGGGAGACGCGCCATGCGCCACACCATCCCGCCACAGAATTCCGTGCTGAGCTTCTTCTTGCTCGTGACGCTGCTCTCCATCCCGTTCTGGCTGCTGGGCGGGGGAAGCCTGCCGCTGCCGATGAATCTCCCGGTTAGCTCGTTCATGTGGGTGACTCCGGCCGTCGCCGCTGCCATTCTCACCTATCGCGCAAACGGCGCGACTGGCGTAAAGCGCCTGCTACGCGCGGCGTTCGATGCCCGGAAGATCCCCCATCCCGCCTGGTATCTCGTCCTGCTTGGCCTCATCCCTGCCTTCTACGCCCTCACGCTTCTGCTCATGCGCCTGACAGAGCGGCCGCTTCCAGACTCCGTCGAGATTCCAATCCTCACCGCGCCCCTACTGTTCCTGTTGTTCTTTGCCCCGGCTGCCGGGGAAGAACTGGGCTGGAGCGGCTATGCGACCGATCCGCTCCAGGCGCGTTGGGGCGCCTTCCGCGCAAGCATCCTGCTGGGAATCGTGTGGCAGGTGTGGCACGTCATCCCCAACCTGCAAGCCGGTCATCCGGCGAGCTGGATCTGGTGGCACAGCGTCTACTCGGTCGCGCTGCGCGTCCTGATCGTCTGGTGCTTTAACCACACAGGCAAAAGCGTCTTCGCTACCATTCTGGTGCACACGATGGACAACGTAAGCTGGTCATTGTTTCCCAATAACGGCTCCCACCTCGACCCGCTGGTGTTGAGCCTTGTCGCATGGCCGACGGTGCTGATCGTCGTGGCCGGGTACGGAGCCGGTCTGTTCTCCCGCTTCCGGCAGAGCGCGCGGGCCTAGCGCCAGGCGTTTACTGTGCGCACGGCAACACGTCCGGAACCCGCTGCGCTTCCGGGGAGCCAGGGTCGCGCGCCGGGATCACAATATCCCCGCACACCTTCTCCATGTTCGCCAGATCGAAATACGCCTGCCGGTACTTCGGCGGATAGCCCGGCGTGTTGACGGCCCACCAGTATTGCTCGTCGTCCTCGGTCCAGTCGATGTCCGCCATGTAGATCGTGACCATCAGCCCGACCCAGGGCCGCCAGTGTTCCGCCGCCCAGCGATACGCGCCGACCAGGTATTCCGCTTGCTTTTCCTCGGTGACGGCGTGCCAGCTCCACACCACGTCCGGGCGCGGGTCGAGCGTCCAGCCCACTTCGAGCAGCGCCATCTGCTTGGCCGCGTCGCCCTGCTCGACCATGATTGCGCGGATGTCTTCGACGTGACGGAACGCCATCCAGCGGTGACCCCGCTCCGCCGCGACCTCGTCCGGCGAGACGTGCGGCGGGTCGGCATAACCAGGCGCGTTCATGCCCAGCACGTCGAAATAGGGCGAAGCGCCCGCCGCGTACATCGCGCGCAGATAGTCCACGTCGGGCATCGCGTCCGGCATGGGGCCGCCGGTCGGCGCCAGCCCGGCCGTGATAATGATCGCGTCCGGGTCGGCGGCACGGATCGCGTCGCTGCACGCGCGCAGCAGCTTGACGTATCCCGCCGCGTTCGGCGTGTTGCCGTACCACTCGACGCGCAGATTCGGCTCGTTCCACACCTGATAGCCCGCGATCCGGCCCTGATAGCGGCCCGCGACCGCGCTGCAGTATTCCGCCCAAGCCTCGAGGTCGATCGGCGCGTCGTCCGGCGCGTCCAGCGGGCGGATCGCCCAATCCGGCGCGCCGTCGATCCGCGCGACGACTTCCAGCCCGCGATTCTCGACCTCGTCAACCACAGCGTCGGCCTGTTCCCAGTGCCACTCGCCCGGCGCAGGCTCGATATCCAGCCAAGCGAACCGCTGCTTGACGTGCGTGAAGTTCATCAGCTTCACCATGTCGAGGTCGAAGGTGCGCGCCGTTTCATCCCACCACAGAAAGGTGTGGATGCCATACGTCAGCGAGGGAAAGGGCGGGTCGGTCACCGCATCCGGCGCGAGATCGGTAGGGATCGGCGGCGTCGCAGTGGGCGCGGGCGGCTCGTCGGAGCGAGTGATTTGCCACACTACGGCGATTGTCGCGGCGAGCGTTATCACCGCCATCACGGCGATCAGCAACGCCATCCGGCGAGCGCGCCGCGGCGTGGTCGGGCCGCTCATACGGGGGGAATCCAACAGTGCGTTACTCCTTGGT
>Ga0134095_1002577_pt1 | contig 9782 bp, 8 predicted proteins | sample 6_2taG_FD_94449 | JGI IMG/M metagenome (GOLD analysis project Ga0134095, IMG submission 94449) | Switchgrass degrading microbial communities from high solid loading bioreactors in New Hampshire, USA - 6_20_20_110_A2 metaG | ecosystem: Engineered > Bioreactor > Semi-continuous > Anaerobic >... | reverse complement strand
GCCGGAAAGGATGATGCTGCGAATTTCGCTAATAAGTAGTTTTCTTTGCATTACCATAACTATAATAGCTTTAGAAAGAAAATGCTGAGGTTTACGTCAGTAAAGTGTCGCATAATTTATATTATTTGAATAAGATATCGTGAAAAAATCTTCAGAAATTGCGCAATGGTTCCTGCTGTTCACAGCGCTGCTTGTTGAAAACTGTCAAGGTAATATGTTACTATTATGTTAGTTTACAAAATTTTTTATTTTGATATGGAGAAGCTTTTATGCGTATCAGAAATATATTGTCTGTTATTTTTGTCCTTTTGATTTTTCTGTCTGGTTGCAGCAACAAAAAAGACATAGCGGTCTTTGAAAATCCCTTGGATACTGTTACTCCAACAGCCACCCCATCTCCGACAGTGACACCCGAGCCAACACCAACACCTGCCCCGATAACCGCAGAAATTTTTGCAGCCGGTGATGTCGTAATGCATGACAACGTTATTAAGTCGGGAAAAATTAATGATGGAGAGTATAATTACAACTATATTTTCGACAGGGTAAAACCATATATTGAAAACGCCGATTATTCCATCGTCAGCTTTGAGGGCTCATGCATGGAAACAGATAAAAACTATACCGGTTATCCTCTTTTCAATGCTCCTCCGGCCATTATTTCCGCATTCTCATATGCAGGCTTTGATATGGTAAACAACGGCAATAACCATTGCCTTGACAGGGGGCTTAAAGGCCTTCTGGAATCCAGAAGCATAATAAAACAAAAAAATCTGCAGGTCATAGGAACATTTGGCGACGCATCGGAACCCCGGTATAAAATACAGGATGTAAATGGCATAAAAATCGGTTTCCTGGCTTATACCTACGGGTGCAACATGAACGAAAACCGGCTGACCGAGGAAGAAAGAAATACTCATTTAAGCCTTATTGACAGGGAAAAAATAAAAAAAGAAATTGAAACGCTTTCACCTCTTGTGGACCTGGTAATTGTCCTTATGCACTGGGGTATTGAATACCGCTTCGAACCTTCCGGGGAACAAAAGGAGCTTGCAGATATGATATTTAAGACAGGTGCTGATATTATTCTGGGTTCCCATCCACATGTTGTTGAGCCGTCTGAAATTCTTGAAGTTGATAATGAAACAAAGTATGTCATATACAGTATGGGTAATTTCCTGTCCAACCAGATAGGGGGAAATAACCCGAATCCCAGGAACAATGATTTTACCCAGGAAAGCGTAATGGTATCAATAAAAGTTGAGAAGGACTTTTCAACAGGAAAAACACGCATCATATCGGTAAAACACATACCGGCCTGGGTGCACCGTTATAAGGAAAACGACGTTTACAAATACTCAATAATTCCCATTCCGTCTCTCGATGATGAAATTTTTAACAATGCTGATGAGAAATTAGCCGAAAAACTGAAAAGCTCATTTGAAAGGACCATGGAAAAAATGCAGGATTATCCGGGCAATTAAAATACAAACGTCTTTAATTATCGCTGAAATCCTCGATAATTAAAGACGTTTTATTTGTTCAGTTCACTATATTCATTAATTATTGTCTTTCTTCTTCAAACTCATAGGAGCATGATTCCAGGCTGCAGGTATATTGTATTTTTTTCCCTTTATATTTCTGTGTCATGAAGTTTCCGCATTTAGGGCACTTTTTGTCCGAAACCATTTCCCATGATGAAAAATCGCATTCAGGATAGTTTTCGCAGCTCAGATAGCTTCTACCTTTTTTCGTTTTCTTGATGTATACCTTTCCTCCGCATTTAGGACACAACACCCCTGCCTCTTCAAGAATCGGCTTTGCATTTCTGCATTCCGGAAAGCCCGGGCATGCAAGAAACTTACCATATTTGCCCATTTTTATAACCATTTTTCGGCCGCATTTTTCACAGACTTCATCGGACTCTTCCACCGGCAGTTCAATCCTGCTAATGCCTTCTTCAGCAGATTTCAAAGTCTTGCTGAACCCGTCATAGAATTCATGGAGCAAATCCTTCCATTCAAGCTCTCCCTCTTCCACCGAGTCAAGCTGGGCTTCCATTCTTGCTGTAAAATTAATATCAACAATATCCTTGAAATGCTCCTCCATTAAATTGTTTACTATCTTCCCCAATTCGGTCGGATAAAGGTACTTCTTTTCCTTGACTACATATCCCCTTGACATGATAGTACTGATTATCGGAGCATAAGTACTGGGTCTGCCGATGCCTTTTTCCTCAAGTATTTTTACCAATGTAGCTTCAGTATATCTTGGAGGTGGTTGGGTAAAATGCTGAGTAGGTTTTATTTCACAAGGCATTACCTTTTCACCTTCAGCAAGATCGGGCAGCAGGCCGTCTTTCTTGTCCTCATCATTTTCATCATCAGAGTCTTCTTCATCCCTGCCCTCTTCATAAAGCACCAGGAATCCTTTGAAGGAAATTCTTGAACCTGATGCTTTGAACAGGTAATCACCAGCAGTAATATCCACCGACATCGTATCATATACTGCAGATTCCATCTGGCTGGCGATAAATCTTTCCCAGATTAGTTTGTATAACCTGTAAAGGTCCCTTGATAGGGAACTTTTAACACGTTCGGGAGAAAGACTGAGCATCGTAGGTCTTATAGCTTCATGGGCGTCCTGTGCGGCAGATTTGGTTTTAAATATTCTTGCCTTTTCAGGCAGGTATTTGTCGCCGTAATTATTCAATATATACTCACGTGCTTCATTCAATGCTTCATTCGAGATACGCGTTGAATCGGTTCTCATATACGTAATCAAACCAACCGAGCCTTCACCTTCAATTTCAACACCTTCATACAATTGCTGGGCAAGCATCATTGTTTTTTTGGCTGAAAAACCGAATTTCCTGGCAGCGTCCTGCTGGAGTGTACTGGTTATGAACGGTGGTGAAGGCGAACGCTTTTTCTCACCGTGTTTCACTTTTTGAATTATAAAATCTTTATTCTCAATACCTTTCAGGACCTTTTCAACATCTTCCTGGTTCTTTAGCTCGAACTTTTCATTAATCAACCCGTTGAACTTCGCAGAAAATGTCCTGCCATCATCCTTGCGGAGCAGGGCTTCGATATTCCAGTATTCTTCAGGTATGAAATTTTCTATTTCTTGCTCCCTGTCACATATGATTTTTATAGCAACCGACTGAACTCTTCCGGCACTTAAGCCTTTTTTAACCTTCTTCCACAGGAGCGGGCTTATTTTATAGCCAACAATCCTGTCAAGCACACGCCTTGCCTGCTGTGCATTTACAAGATTCATATCAATTTGCCGGGGTGCTTTTATGGCCTTTAAAACTGCGTTTTTAGTTATTTCATTAAATGTAACCCTGCATTTTTTATCACCGTCAATCTGGAACAGATTGGCAAGATGCCAGGAAATAGCTTCCCCTTCACGATCCGGGTCGGTTGCAAGAAATACTTTCTCTGATTCTTTTGCTTCTTTCTTAAGATCTGATATTAAATCACCCTTGCCGCGTATATTGATGTATTTTGGCTCGAAATCATTTTCTATATCAACTCCCATGCGGCTTTTTGGTAAATCACGTACATGCCCCATTGAAGCTTTAATTTTATAATTGGATCCAAGGAACTTCTTTATTGTTTTTGCCTTGGCGGGTGATTCAACAATTACCAGATACTTTGCCATACTTATCCTCCGTTTCGCTTAGCTTTACTCTACAATTTGTTATAGTATCACTGAAACTATAATTTGTAAACTGTTTTTGTTTTTTATATGGAATAATATGTCATTATATTGACTGATTTTATCTGTTTTTATATTATTTGTCACTCTTGGTTTTAGGTATTTGCCTTCCGTCATTCCGTATTACATAATTTTCCCTTAGTATCAGTTCTGATACCGGGACGGGATTCAGATTTTTTTCCCGTATAATATCTATTACTTTGCTTAATATTTTAGCCGTATGTGACGTATCATTGTGAAACAGCAGAATATCCCCGCTTGTAACCTTGGAAATACGGTTAAGTATTGCCTCCTCGGTCATGCCGGGTTTCCAGTCCAAGGAATCAAGGCTCCATTGAATTGTGTAATAACCGCTTTGACGTGCAACCGATATGACTGTATCATTGTAATCTCCGTATGGCGCGCGGAACAAATCGGTTTTTACCCCGGCAATCTCTTCAATTGTTTTTGTACAGTCCAGTATTTCCTTTTTTATTTTATCCCTGTTCAAAACGCTCATTTTAAAATGGTTTTCCGAATGGTTTGCCAAATCATGCCCCTGTTCGGCAATCATCCTTGCTTCTTCAGGATTCCTTCTTGCCCATTCTCCGACAACGAAAAAAGTTGCCTTTACATTTTTCTCTTTTAAAATTCTGAGTATTTCGGGAATATCATGAGCACCCCATGCACAATCAAATGTTATGGACACATTCCCGTTGCTGTTTTCTACACTATAAATTGGTATTTCCCTTACCGTACCGCTTACTGCAACATTATTTCCCCTTATCATGTAAAATGCTGTGAAACACAATACCAACGCAATTAAAAATATTGCTATTGCTCTTCTTCGGATAACAATCATAATATGCATCTCCATATTTTTTCCCATTTTTTATATATGGTTATGAAAAAACGATTATTCTTAATTTGATAAAATTATGGAAATACCCGATAACGTAATTATATATTTTATATCCCACATTAAGAGACCGTTTGAGTAAAATTATTGATAAATGCGTCTGAATATATAAATAAGTTCTTAGACAGAAAACAGGGGAATGCATTCTCATCCCCCTGTTCCAGTTAATTCACAGTTTTTACTTCTGATACATTTAAAAAGTTCTTATAAATCATATTTTTCAGGCATAAATTTATCCGATGCGTTTTCTTCCACCATTTGCGCGATAAATTCCTGTTCGTCCTGCGGTATTGCCTCAATCTGGCTTTCCATGGTATCAAGCCAGGACATTTCTCTTTCTTCTATAAGCACTCTCTTTTCTGCTGCTGCCTGCTTCAACTCGTTTATTGCTGCAAGTGCAGCTGTTTTTGTCCTGTTAAAGTGACCGCTTTCCTTGACTATTTCTTTTGATATCTTCAATACCACATCAGGCCTTAAAACATATGCCTGAGGATCAAACCTGGAGTCTGAGTCTGAAAGCATGTCTCTGAGCAACAGTGCCTGTTCTTTTCCTCTTGCTGAGGCTTCATTCATAAGCCTGCAGTCATAGCTAAGCTGCTCCATCGATACTGTCGGTGCCATACCACCTAACAATCTTATGTTTTGGACCGACTCATTGCTCCACAGGTCTGCAACTGCCGCTGAAATATTTCCAAGCGGGCTTAAATGAGCGCATGCACTTGACTTGCCTTCCATAGAAATTGGTATTCCGGATATGGCTTTTAAATAAACTCCTTCATAGCCGCAATCCTTATGTGGTCCTGCAGCGCCTTCCTCAACGGCAACCAGGCTTCTGATCGCGGACATTACTCTTACGACAGCCGAAAATACTTTTGGAATATATCCTTTTTCAGCCAGAACCATTGCCGTATTTGCAAAACCACAGGCAGTATCGCCGGATGCAATTGAACCTGTTCTATCGGCTATATCCACAATGGCACTCCACAGCCTGGACATATCTCTTGCTCCCAAAATGCCCAGAGCAAAGAGGGACTTGGTAATATCACAAAACATTGTAGCTTCATCATGAATGTCTTTGCCGCCAATGGACTCGATTGCCAGGAAATCAGCACCAACCCTGGCGCTGCCTTCAAAGGTTTCCATAATTGATTCCCAATGTTTTCCTCTCCACATATGAATGGATTCCCTGTCCTCCCGGATATCCACAGGTGTAGCCCTTAAAGCACTTTTTAAACCATATTTCTGCTCATATTCATACATGACATCCCGAACTGTCTTTATTATCTCAATTCCCCATTCAGGGTGGTATGTGGTTGGAGGCAGGAGCTCAACCTCTGCTACAAAGCCTGGTACAAATAGTTCACGTGCTCTCTTGCATGCATCTTCAATAATGCTTTTATACTGCTTTAACACTTCAGGCATGGTTTCCTGGGTTATGGACATCGGCGGAAGAGTGAAATTAAGCTCTGGCAAAATTTGACCGCCACCTATTACAAGTCCGTTCTTGCATTTCACCGGATAGACTGTTGAGCCGTAAATAAAGTCGTTCAGATCCTTATAAGCTAATTCGTTAAATATTCTTTTTGGCATAAATATCTTACCCCTTTATATTTTATTTGGAAAAATGTTACAATTTCTTACGACATGATGGAATATCCTGTACAGTGATTTATATTTTCTATTTTACATACATCCGGGGTTTTGTTTAATGTAAAAAATTATCTTTTTGTGTAATGATTTATTTACCTGACTTAAAACGCAATGATTTTTAACAGTATGAATGAAAAACCGGCATAGCCGTATTATACAAGCCATGCCGTTTTTTCATGGGTTAAATCTATGAGATGCTTATTTAAACAAACCATTTAACCGCTTACTAAATCCGGCAAAAATGTTATAAGTTGTGGAAAAGCAATCAGAACTGCAATACACGCTATCAATGCCAAAAGGAACGGCCATACCCCCTTGAATATTGTTTCAAGCGGGACATCCTTTGCCACACCTTTTATAATAAACACATTCATTCCAACAGGAGGTGTAATGACACCGGCTGCAACAACCATAACTATTATAACGCCGAACCATATGGGATCATAACCCAAAACGTCAACAACAACGGGATAGAATATGGGAACAGTTAAAAGTATTAATGCCAAAGCATCAATAAAGCAGCCAAGTATTACATAAATAATCAATATAACCACCATTATCAGAATGGGTGGCAAATTGAGGTTGGAAGCCCATTTTGCCATTTCAAAAGGCAACCGGCTTACAGCCATAAAACGACCAAAAACCATCGCGCCTGTAACAAGAAGCATGATCATTCCCGATGTTCTTGTTGTATCCCTCAGGGATTTTTTAAACCCTTCCCAGTTAAGCTGCTTTCTTAACAGGGTTATAACAAGTATGCTTCCCGCACCTACCGCACCTGCCTCAGTTGGTGTAAAGTAGCCAGCGAAAAGTCCGCCGAGGGAAATAAGGAATGTTAAAAGTATTTCGGGCAAACCGCTTTTAAAAATTGAGTTATGCCGCACTTCTTCCTTTTGCCCGATTGGTGCAAGCGAAGGATTTCTTTTAACAAGTATGTATATGGTAACCATATAAAACAGCATCAACAGAACACCCGGTATTATCCCTGAAATAAAAAGTTTGCCTATGGATTGTTCTGTGGCTACACCATAAATAATAAATATCACGCTTGGCGGTATCAATACACCTAAAGCTCCTGCAGCCGCCACGCTTGCAGTTGATAAAGAGTCGTCATAGCCATACTTTTTCATTTCAGGGAGTGCTATTGCTCCCATTGTAGCCGCTGTAGCAGTATTTGAACCGCATATTGCACCAAAAATTGCGCATGCTCCCTGTGTTGCTATTGCAAGGCCGCCCGGCAGACGCCCGATTAACCTGTAAACAAGGGAATACAGGTTTGTTCCGACTCCGGAATAATATGCAATAAAGCCCATCCATACAAACATCGGAATTACACTTAATGTATAGGACGAGAAATTTGAAAAAATTTCGGTTGCAACCATTGAAAATGCAGCCTCTGGTCTGACCAATAAAGCAAATCCCGTGAAACCGACAATAAGCATGGAATATGCTATTGGAACCCGCAACAGAATTAAAATAAGCAAAACTGCTACCCCGATTATACCTATTACAGGAGGTGTCATTTTTTTGCAACCCCCTTTATAAGTTTACTTGCTTCAACCAGGCATAGAGCAAATATGCCGGCAGAAACCATTAATATAAACGGGTAAAAAGGTATATGAGCGGTTTGTGAAACCTCACCTATTTTAAATACGTTAATGCCGTATAATAATACCTGGATACCGGCAAATGCAAGAAAAACCATGGTTATTGCAGTTAAAACAGTATCAACTGCCATTTGAAATTTGGAATTAAGTTTTTCAATGAAAAAGTCAACTGCAATATGAGCCTTATCAAGTGCACATTTTGCAATGGCAAAACCTATGACAACAGCGGTAAAATATCCTGTATATTCATATACACCCTTGATTGGTCTATTAAATACAGATCTTAATATAATATTTACAACAACAAGCACCATTGTGACGACAACTCCCCAACCGGCGATATCGTCCAGCAGGCAGCTTGTTTTTTCAATTATTCTGTGAAATTTATTCATTGGTCTGACCCCCGAAAGTAAGCTAAAAATCAATTAGTATACATTATTGTATTTTTCAGCAAGTTTTTTTGCGGTTTCAATTGCTTTTTCTGCTTTTTCACCTTTTTCTGCAATATATTTTTCAATCATTGGCTCAACAGCCTTTATCCACCTTGCCATCTCTTCTTCCGGCAGCTCGATAATCTCCATTTTCTCTTGCCCCGTTGCCCATTTCAGCGCATCTTCATTTTGCTTATCCCAAAGCCCTATACCAACCTCGTCCTGGAATTTCAAAGTGGTCTCAACGATAACCTTCTGAAGATCTTCGGGGATGGAATTCCACTTATTCAGGTTCATCGTTACGTAAAACAGGGTATTGTAAAGGAATGGTGTTCTCGTTACGTATTTTGTAACTTCACCGTGTTTCCATGTTTTAAGCACCTCCAGGGGAGCCAGGTTCCCTGCGACAATGCCTTTTGACAGGGCTTCATATGCCTCAGACTGTGGCATTCCAACGGGAATTGCACCCATAAGCTGAAGTGTTTCTGCTGTCAATCCTGTTGCTCTTATTTGCATACCATCCAGATCTTCAAGCTTATTCACCGGCTTTTTGGTAAAGAGGTCACCCGGGCCTGTGGCTATAACCATTAACAGTTTTGTATCCTGCACGCATTCAGGGTTAATCTCCTGTATACCCTCCCAGGCAACTTTACTGGCAACTTTTGAATTATCATACACAATTCCTGGCTGTTCAAAAGCTTCAATTTCTGGGAATCTACCGGGATTATATGAAAAACATGAAAGCCCGATATCGCAAATCCCATCCACAACTCCATTATAAATGTCTGCGGCTTTCAGAAGTGTTTCACCTGGATAGCTTGTAATGGTAACTCTTCCGTTTGTCGCCTCTTTGATTGCTTTGGCCCATCCCTGTACAAATTCGGTTTCAGCAGGGTGGGTTCCCGGAAAGAAATGAGCAAGCTTCAGTTCAATTGTTCCTTCCTTTTCAGCAGAAACGGTACCTACACAAGATGATTGAATTGTCAATGCAAATAACAGAACTAGAATAATAAGACCTCTGATTAAAATTGATTGGGTTAAATTTCCAAACTTTCCCACGGTTTATACCCCCTAAAAAGTAATAAAAAAAACCCCGTAGGAGGTTCTGGAAACATATGTATTGTTCAATATTGCATATTATCAGAAGGATATCCCGCCAAACCAAGAAACCGTACTGCAATACTGCAACATTACAATACAACCGTATAAACTTCGCTTCCGTACTACCATCCTACACTATCATTATATTTTTATTTATGCATGGTGTCAACACCTTATACATCATTTTGCAGGGTCATTTCGTTTCTTTTGCAGTTATAGTTTAAAAGAAAAATTACCAAAGGCAAAAATACACCGCAAAAAGCGGTTATTTTTTTGTTAAAATTTTGTATTATTTTGGTGTTGTAGTATGATGTAGTATGTGGTATAATATAATAAAGGCTCTTTCTTGGGAGGTATTTGGCCTATGTT
>Ga0134095_1002519_pt1 | contig 9986 bp, 7 predicted proteins | sample 6_2taG_FD_94449 | JGI IMG/M metagenome (GOLD analysis project Ga0134095, IMG submission 94449) | Switchgrass degrading microbial communities from high solid loading bioreactors in New Hampshire, USA - 6_20_20_110_A2 metaG | ecosystem: Engineered > Bioreactor > Semi-continuous > Anaerobic >... | reverse complement strand
TTCCTGCCGGGCGACGTGGCGCGCGTCATCCTGGGGCGCGAGGCCGGCGAAGCCGCCCTCGAAGCCCTGCGCGCGGAGCTCGGCCTCAACGACCCGCCCCCCGTGCAGTACATCAACTGGCTGGGCCGCTTCCTGCGCGGCGACTGGGGCCAGTCCTTCAGCACCCGCTCGGCCATCCGCCCGGTGGTGCTCGAGCGCCTGGGCAATTCCCTGCTGCTGGCCGGCTTCACCCTGCTGATCGCCGCGCCCCTGGCCCTGCTTCTGGGCGTGATCGCCGGGCTGAACGAAAACAAATTCCTCGACCACCTCATCAGCGTCACCTCGCTCTCGGTGGTGGGACTGCCCGAGTTCGTCACCGGCCTGTTCCTCATCCAGATCTTCGCCTTCCGCCTGCGCCTGTTCCCGGCCAACGCCTCCATCCGTCCGGGGGCCAGCTTCGCCGAAATCCTGCCCCAGCTCGTGCTGCCGGCCCTCACGGCGACCCTCGTGCTGCTGGCCTACATCGCCCGCATGACGCGCTCGGGCGTGGTGGAGGAGCTCAAAAGGCCCTACGTACGCACCGCCACCCTCAAGGGCCTGCCCCGCCGGCAGGTGATCGTGCGCCACGTGCTGCGCAACGCCCTGCTGCCGGCCATCACCGTGATCGCCATCAGCTCCGGCTGGCTGATCAGCGGCCTGATCGTCATCGAAAACGTCTTCAACTACCCGGGGCTGGGGCGCCTGCTGGTCTTCGCCATCGACCGCCGCGACCTGCCCCTGCTGCAGGCCGTCACCCTGGTAACCGTGCTGGGCTTCTCCCTGGCCAACCTGGCCGCCGACCTGCTCTACGCCTGGCTCAACCCCCGCATCCGCCTGGGGTAGGGATGCGCCCAGACCATACCCGGATTGAATTGACAACTCTCCTCTTCCTGCTATACTGTAGTCAAGTGTCATATACCTGCAACCTAACAGTGCGCTGAACTTCACGGGGGAAATGGGGTGCACCGCAGGCTGATCCAGCGTGCGTTTTTTTTTGTTTTTACCGCGCTCGCAGGGGCGGAGCGCGGCAGTTTTCCGGATTCTCATAAAAAAAAACGCCTCCTGTCGCAGTACCTGCGACACGCCTCCTGTATGGTGGATTCAAAACCACCACACAGGAGGACCGTATGGGACGCAGAGTACGTCAGGAGCAGCTGGAAGCCATCTGGGAGACCGTCCGCGAATACCCCGGGGCGCGCCCGGCGGAGATCGCCAGCCGGCTGGGCCTGCCGCGCAGCCAGGTCACCCGCAGCCTGCCGGCGATGGACGAACACGGCTTGTACCTCTCGGAAGACGAGCGCGGCGGGCTGTGGCCGTTCTGGCGGCGCAAAAAGCGCTGATTTCGCCGCCGCGTTGCAGAATCCGCACCCTGCATATGCTATTTTAGGAAAATAAACCACGCTGTCGCGGAGAATGAATTATGGGACGTGCTGCCAACAAAGCCAACCGCCTGATCCAGATCGAGCAGCTGCTGCTTGCCCACCCCGAAGGGCTGAGCAAGGCCGAGATCGCCAGCCGCCTGGGCGTGCACCGCGCCACCATCTATCGCGATCTGGATGATCTGGGTGAGCGCTTCTTTATTTATGTGGAGGACGACGGGCGCATTTCCATCGACCGCTCCAGATCGCTGGTGCACGTGCAGTTCACCCTGCACGAAGCCCTGGCCGTGCACCTGGCCGCCCGCCTGCTGGCCACGCGCATGGACCGCCAGAACCCGCACGCCGCCGCGGCGCTGCGCAAGCTCGGCCTGGCCCTCACAGACCTGGCGCCGCGCATCAGCGACCACCTCCAGCAGTCGGCCGATGTAATGGACGACGCCGCCCAGCGCCACGACCCGGCCTACCTGGCCGTGCTCGAGGCACTCACCCTGGCTTGGGCCGAGAAGCGCATGGCGCGCATCTGGCACCGCAGCGAACGCACCCGCCGGGTGCACGAGTACCTGCTGGGGCCTTATTTTATTGAGCCCTACGCCGTGGGGCAGACCACCTACGTGATCGGCCTGTGCCGGCCGCAGAATGTGCAGCGCACGTTCAAGATCGAGCGCATCGAGCGCGCCGAGCTGACTCGCGAACCCTACGAGATCCCCGCCGGCTTCGACCCGCGCGCGCTGCTGGAAGACGCCTGGGGCATCTGGTACACCGGCGCAGAACCGGTGACCGTGGTGCTGAAATTCCACCCCCGCGTGGCCGCCCGCGTGCGCGAAACCCGCTGGCACCGCTCGGAAGAGCTGCATGAGCAGGAGGACGGCTCGCTGCTGTGGCGCGCCCGGGTGGCCGAGCCGCAGGAGATGATCCCGTGGATCCGGGGTTGGGGGGCCGACGTGGAGGTGCTCGAGCCTGATGCGCTGCGCAAACAGATGATGGGTGAGGCCCGGGCGATGGCCCAGGCGTATGGCTGGCAGGTCCGCAGCGCCGGGAGCGATTCGGACAGCCCGCCGTCAATTGATGAAGTGTTTCGCGATTTTTTCTCAGGGGGTTAGCGTTGGAACCTTATCCGTATCAGAGAAAAGTGGCAGACCTGCTGCTGGCGGGTAAAAACGTTGTCCTTCAGGCTCCGACCGGGGCGGGGAAGACTTACGCCGCACTGCTGCCCTTTATTTATGCCCGGCGCAGCGATATTAAAACGAATTTTCCGCAAAAGTGTGTGTACAGTGTGCCCATGCGGGTTCTGGCGCACCAGTTTGTCGAAGAAATCAGGGGAATGGCTGCAGATTACCGGGTTAAATTCCGCGAAGAGATCGATGTCAGAATTCAGACCGGCGACCAGCAGGACGACCGACTTTTTGAGGGCGATTTAACCTTCTGCACCATCGACCAGTTTTTGAGCAGCTACCTGACAGCCCCGTTCAGCCTGTCGATGAACAAGGCAAACATGAACGCTGGCGCGTTCGTAGGGTCTTATCTGGTGTTTGACGAGTTCCATCTCCTCGATCCTGATTCTTCCCTTCCGACCACCCTGTTCGCCATCAAACAGCTCAGTAAAGTCGCGCCGGTGCTCTTGATGACCGCCACGTTCAGCAAGGAGATGCTCAACGAGCTGGCGCAGTATCTGCAGGCCGAAGTGGTCCTGGTTTCAGAGGAGGAGGCCCGCCGGATCGAAACGCGAGGCGGCAGCTATTCACCCCGGCAGCGCACCTGGCATATGCAGGGGGATCCGCTCACCGCAGCCGCGGTGCTGGAAGCGCATAAGTCCCGCAGCTTGGTCATCTGCAACACGGTCACACGTGCCCAGGAGATCCATCAGGCGCTGGAGGATGCGATTCGACAACAGGACCTGAACATCGATTTGATCCTGCTGCACAGCCGCTTCCTGCCGGATGATCGCAAGCAAATCGAAAACCGTATACATGAGCTGTTTGGAAAGCAGGCGGATACCAGCAGGAGTGTCATCGCCGTGGCCACACAGGTGGTTGAAGTGGGGCTGGATATCAGCTGTGAGAATTTGCATACCGAACTGGCTCCGGCAAGTTCTTTGATCCAGCGCGCCGGCAGGTGCGCCCGCTTTCCCGCGCAGAGCGGGCGTGTCTGGGTTTATCCGGTGGAAAGTTTTCTGCCCTATGAAAGCGCGAAGGAGAATAAGGAGCAGGAAGGCCTGTGGGTGAAAGAGATGCGCTCCATCCTCGCATGGCTGAACGACCACCAGGACGAGGCCTTCGACTTCACCAGAGAGCAGGCCCTGATCAATGCCGTGGCTGCGCAGCGCGACCGGGCCATCCTGAGAGATCTTTCCGCCGGCCGGCAGACACGCAGGGAAAAAATATTTCAATTTCAGCTGGGTGACCGCCAGCCGAACGACAGGCGTTTGCTGATCCGCGACGCTGACAGCCGGCTGGTATTAATCCACTCGAACCCCGACGAACTGCTGCGAGCCCCGTTTGCAGCCACCGGTTTTAACATCCAGACGACCACCCTGATGGGCATTGCCAGAGAGTGGCTGGAACGTGACGTCGACGTGGACTGGCGAGTGCGCTTTCTGGCTGCCGATGAAGACGGAGCAGAGAAAGGCAAAGCGGAATACAGCTGGATCGATTTGAAGCACACCCGCCAACTGCTCAACAGTCCTGTGATCGTGGTGAATCCGGAACTGGCCGGGTACAGCGCCAAAAAGGGGTTCCTTCCCGGGCAGGGCAGCTCCGGGTTTGAATCGACCCTATCAGCCGCAGCAATGCAGCAGACCTGGGAGGGCTATGATTACTATCTGGAAGCGTACACCGGACACATTCGCCATGTTCTGCAGGCGTTGAAGACCACCGTATTACCTCGCTGTGCGCATGCCTTCCATTTGCTGGAGAAAGCTGCCGGGTGGGAGCCGGGCAGCCTGAAGAGAGCCGCCTGGCTGACTGCACTGCTGCATGATGTGGGCAAGTTAAGTACCGGGTGGCAAATTTGGGCTCATACCTATCAGCAGCATGTCGGAAACCCTGTCCATAAGAGTGAGGCCGTGGCGCATACAGACCGTCAGTGGGGGAACGAGCTTCACAGACAGTCAGCATCGAAGGTCCATGGAAAAAACCCCAGACCTCCCCATGCCGTTGAAGGGGCGGTTGCTGTGGCTGGCATTCTGGCAAAAGGGCTTCCCTGCAAAGACCTGGCCCGGGCGGCTGTCTCTGCGATTGCCCGCCATCACACCCCCTTTGCTAAGGACTGCCAGCCTTATGAACTCTACCCCTATGCCCGGGATCATATTGAGCAGAGTGTCTCTTTACTTCCTGAAGAAATCAGGGCGTGCGTGGATTTGCGCGCATTGAGGCATAACCCGCCCACGTCAACCAACCTTCTCTCGGGATTGCTGGTTATGCCGGATGAACTGTACGCCTGGCTCGCATATCTGATGCTGGCCCGGGCGTTAAGAATAGCAGACCAACAGGGAACAGCGGTGGGAATGCAGGAGTTGGGGAAATAAGAATCGTATCCGCGCTGGATCGAAAATTTCTTTACAGGACTAAACGGCCTAACTAAATACTCTTACAGTATCCACCGTATGCAAATATCAAGGATCGTAAGTTACTTTCAAATTATACCCGACAGACACTTGACATGGAATGAAAAATTATCTATATTAGGTTTACAGGATAATATCCTAGTAGTTAGTAATGCCTTTAGTCTGTAAAATATCTCCTGATCTATTTATGATGAAAGGAGGCGGGGTTGTACCAGCAGGCTTATTACGTTGATAAAAACAGTCATACATTTGCAGACAGCCTGGCGGCATTTGGACTGGCCTTTGTTCTCAGTTCGATCTGCGACGACCGGGCGCAGGTGACGATAGAAGATGCCGGACCGGCTTATCGTGTCGTGTGCGATAAGCCCATCCAGGAAGACTGGGTTGAGAACTGCCAGTTTTTTACCGGCGCTCCCTTCCTGGCGACAATCGACAATACCAGCAAGTCAATGATGATCAAGGGCACCCGCCTGGCTCCACAGGAATTTTCGGGCAATCAAGATCTTCTGGTCGACTACCAGGCCGAAAGTGAACAGCGCAGCCAGTACTTCAACTGGTTGAAAGCACTGTCGAAGGATGATCGCCGCAGGCTGGCACGCGGCGAGATCAGCCCGCCGGTCACGCCGCACATCCACTGGGATCTGTTTCGCGCAATTAACCCGGCTGCCCTGCAGGGCTATAACAGCGTTGTGGCGCAGTGGTGGCAGGGGCGGGAAGCTTTTTCAGACCTGCTTAAAACCGTTCTGCTGATGACTTCGCGCTTTCCGAACGATATCGACGGTGCAGAACTGTTCTGGAATGAGGTGTGCCGGATGCGCGGCTGGGAAAAGCCTGCGAAAGCCACCCTGCTGCAGCTCTACAACCCGGCCCAGGGAAAAGGGATCAACAACCCCAAAGCTTCGTGGAGCGCCCCGAACAACCTGAAAGGCTTCTGGCTGCTCGAGTGGCTGAAGATCACCGGTTTTTATTCCGGCGGTATTACTCGTACCATTTCTGGCACAAAAGACCGCAAAAGCTACGTGCTGATCCCCTGCCGCCTGGGCTGGAACCAGCACCTGGCCGTGATGCGTGAGTTCCGCAGCTCGATGCGGGGCAGCCAGACGGCGATCAAGCTGGATATCCTGGCCACACTGCGGTATACGGCTGCTTTTCTGAAATTTTACAAAGGGGCGCGCGCAACCAGCCTGGCGGAGGAGCTTTTCGGTGAGCGGCCCGCCGATCTGGTGCGGGGGATGGATACAGCCTTCTACAAAGACCTGGGCAATTCTACGGCCACCATGAACATCGCCTCGCTGAACCTGCCGCGCTGGGTTGCGCCAACCTCTTCTGCCAGCCTGGTTCAATTTCAGCTGGCGCTGGAAGAGCATATCCAGGTGATCGGTAATTTGAGGGAGGATCGCGGAGACCAGTATGATCTCCTTTTGAAATACCGCGATTTCCTTTCCGCCAGCGACCTGTCCCCATTTTTCGCCTTCACCACCGCTTACAGCGGCTTCATCATGAGTCAGCGCGAGCGGAATCAGTTTGTAAAGCAGTTTTCTACCCACTATCTGGAGGTCCTGATCATGAACAGTGGTAATGGCAAAACCAACTTCAGCCAGATCCTGCAGAACGAAGGCTTTCGCAACGTTGCCTATGCCATCCGGCACAGCACGGTGGTCCCGCAGAGCCGTAAAGGTCGGGGAGAGAAACGGGTCGTCGATATCCGCTATGGTTTAGGCCAGCAGCTCGCGCGCAAAGCGGCCTATCCGGCCGATTTCCTGGCCGAGCTGGCGGAGTTCATGCATATGTATAACGCTGAGAACGCCCAGCTTCGCGAACTCGGCCGCAACCCGTACCGGAAGAACCTCACCACGCAGGATATCGAGATGATCACCGAACTCGTGGACCAGTTCGGTTCCAAAGTGGTCTGCAGCATGCTCGTGGCTTTCGGCTATGCCCGTGAGCCCTACGAAGCCAGAGAAGACGAGCCCGAGGAAGTAGAAAACCTCGAGTCATTCCTCGGAGAAGACGACGAATCTCAGGATGATTTGTAATTCGGCAGCCGGCATTTGAGTTGATAAGGAGATACACCATGTCTGATCAGAATGTAATCTATGCTCTGTCCATCTCGGCACGCGCCACGCTCGATATGCATTCCTTGAATAACGAAGGCGGCGAGGGTAACCAGATCCAGACCCGCATGGTGAACATCATCGGCGACGATGGAGAACTCTACAACGTCAACGCCATCTCCGGGGATATGTTCAAGCATATCCAGGCCGAACATCTGCACCGCCTGGCCGTCGCCGAAAACCTTCCGCTTTCCGAAGGCGCCCGCAGCTTCAACGCCAATCGTGTGAACTACGACATCGACGAGAAAAAGGAGCTGCTGGAGGCCCTCAGCCAGGCGCAGGGCGATCCGGGCGAACTGGACGTCATTCTGCAGCGCTGCGCAGTGACTGACCTGGAAGGTATCCTCGTGACGGCCGGCAAACGCTCGCTGCCGCGCAAGAGTGTGGTGGAGTTCGGCTGGGTGGTGGGGCTGCCGAACCGGGTGGAGACAGACACCTATTTCCACGTTAAGTATTCCCCCGATCGCAGCACTGCCGCCCGGGAGCGGGCAGAAGGCGAAGAGTCGCGCACTGCTAATGTCGGGCAGGCTATCTTCCACCGGCCGGCTTCATCCGGCGTCTATGCAATGGTCCTGAACCTCGAAACGGCACGCATCGGCTTTAACGATATTTCGCAGTCCTATCCGGTGAGTGAGGAGCAGCGCCGCAAGCGCATGAAGGTGCTGCTGGAGAGCGTGCTGTACACCTTCTTGGAACCCGGCGGCGCCATGCGCAGCACTCAGAACCCCCACCTGGTGGGCTTTCAGGGTGTGATCTCGATCAGTCATGATGTGGTCCCCGCGCCCTGCATCTCTCCCATCAACGCGAACTTTGTCCAGGATGTGTGTGCCATTGGCGACGCGCTCAACCAGCTGCGGCCCGGCGTGGTGGAAGTTCTGGAGTTTACCTCACCGCGTGAATTCGCCGATATCATGGTTCGTTTGATTCAAAACGCAGTGCCGATGACCCTGCCGGTAGCGAACCACGCGTAGGAGGCGGTATGTGGGTAACTGCTGACTACGAGGCGGCTACGCTGTTCTCTTTGAAGTACAGCACAGCGACCAGTTCGGGAGGGAAAACGCTGCTGGTGCCCACGCCGTTCGCCATCAAAATGGCGCTTCTCGACAGCGCCTGCCGCACGGCGGGCGTGGCTCAGGCACAGGCGTGGTGGGAGATGATCCGGGATCTGCGCGTGGCGGTCAGGCCTCCGGAGCACGTGGTGGTAAGCAACATTTTTCAGAAGATTCTGCGCCCGCGCCGCAACCCGGCTGCCCCAGGCGATGCCGACAGCGGCCCCTTCCAGCGCACCATCGGATACCGGGAATACGCCCAGTGGAAGGGGGCCATGAGCCTGGCCCTGGGATGGGAAGGCGAGGATGAACGCCCCTGGCTGCAGGACCTGCTGTTGAACATTCACTATCTCGGCAAGCGCGGCGGTTTTGTGCAGCTTGTTCAGTTTCCACAGGGCGTCAGAGAACTGCCTGCGGGTTTTGTTGACCTGACGCGTGAAGCAGACGAGTTTCCCATCTACGGCATGCTGCAGGTGCTGGACGACTGCAGCCCCGGCATGACCTTTGACCAGGCGAACATTTACAGTCCGGCGAAGATCCGTATGGGCCGGGAACGTATCACGCGCAGTGTTGTGCTGCCCTACCGGCTGGTAAAGTCGAGTAAATCCTTCAGCCTGTACGAACGGTCCCTTTGATTCTCACTTTGCACCGGGGCAGGGCTCAGTTCCCGCCCCGGTGCCCGAGGAGCTGCGTATGGACTTCCCCTACCTGCACCTGCGGTTCGACCTGGCCGCCCGCACCCCCATTAAACTGGGCGGCTATCAGGCCGGCGAGCGCCTGCGCGACGCCCTGGCGGGCGTGATGCTGCAGGCCGTGTGCCCCGAGAACCCGCGCCGCCAGAAGCCCACACCCGAACATGCGGCGCTCTGCCCGGTCTGCTGGCTGCTGGCTGCCGACACCGACCCGCGCGCCGTGCGGCGGGCTTACGCCGTGGTGCCGCCCCTGCCCCCGCCCGATCTGCTGCAGGCCGGCGAGCGCTTTTCCTTTGTGATCACCCTCTTCGGCGAGGGCCTGCGCTACCTGCCGTATTTCGTGCTGGCTGTGCCCGAGATGGGCCGCCAGGGGGTGGGGCCGGGCCGCGGTAAGTTCAACCTGCAGGCCGTCTGGGCGCTGCAGCCGCTGCTGGATTGGGCTTTCCCCCTGCTGCAGCCTGGCGAACACGTGGTGCGCGTGCCGGATGATTTCCCCACCGCAGACATCTTTGCCCTGGCTGCCGGCCTGCCGCCCGTCTCTGAACTGCAGGTGCACTTCCTCACTCCAACCCGCCTGGTGGACGAGAAGCGCCTGGTCAGGGCGCCCGATTTCGCCGTGTTCTTCCGCCGCATGCTCAGCCGCATCGACGACCTGGCCCGGCTGCACAACCAGGCCGGGCGCCGCCCGCCCGAAGACGTAGAGCGCCTGCACCGCCTGGCGGACGGCGTGCGGCTGGTCGATGTGGACACCACCTGGGTGGACCTGTTTGCCCCCTCCGGGCGCACCGGCCGCCGCACTCCCATGGGCGGCTTCGTCGGGCGCGCCGTCTACCGCCTGCCGGACGGCGGCGAACTGCTCCCCTGGCTGCTGCTGGGCCAGGCTGCCCAGGCGGGCAAGCTGGCCGCTAAGGGCAGCGGCGTGTTTGAACTGGACCTGCCCGGCCGGCCGGGCTACTGGCAGCGCTGCTTCCGTATGATGCAGTCAGAAGGATCCAGTAGTGGATACTGAAACACACCAGGAGGTTGAGCCAGACCCGCTCGAGATACGCCGGATTACCGAATGATCCAGTAGTGGATACTGGAACTTCCGGCAGAGACGATTCCGCCGCAAAACCCATCCCATCCTCACGGGATGGGTTTTTTCCACCCACACCCCCAAACCTGTCCGATTT
>Ga0134095_1002517_pt1 | contig 9993 bp, 6 predicted proteins | sample 6_2taG_FD_94449 | JGI IMG/M metagenome (GOLD analysis project Ga0134095, IMG submission 94449) | Switchgrass degrading microbial communities from high solid loading bioreactors in New Hampshire, USA - 6_20_20_110_A2 metaG | ecosystem: Engineered > Bioreactor > Semi-continuous > Anaerobic >... | reverse complement strand
CCGTCCACCCGGTTGCCGTCCATGATCACGTCAACCACCGGAGTCTGCAGGTATATGCTGACGCCCGCTTCGTGGGCAAAGTCCGCCAGTACGCGCTTGGCCTTTTCAAAATCGTGGCACTGCTGGGTGGCGCCTATCTCATCGCAGCCCGGCACCCCGAGGCGTTCTACCAGTTCATCCCTCATGGTGCCCTTTGAAACGCTGCCCAGGATGGGGGCTACAGCGCCGACCGTCAGGTTTCCGCCCAATACGCCGTAACGCTCCACCAGGGCGGTCCTGGCGCCCATACGCGCCGCTGAAACAGCAGCGCAGATTCCGGAAGGACCTGAACCCACAACCACGACATCGTACTGATCTTTTACCTGTAATTCTTTCCGGTAGGATACTGTCTCTATACTCATTTCACGCTGCTCCTTTTATTTATGAAGGCGGGAGGCGGGGGGGCGGATTTCTCAGGAATAGCTTCGCAACCCTTCTTATACTCCAACCCCCTGCTTCACAATTATTTCATCCATGGTTTGTCATTGCGCCCGGAATGGAATGGAGTGTGGGATTTCTTTGTCGCCTTGTTTCATGCAATGACACCAATATATACGCCTCCCCGCAATGACATGCAGTAATTAATCTCCAAGAAAAGCTCCCTGTTCCTTCAGGGTTTCACGAAGGCCTTTCACATCTACATCAGCCGGGGTCCTGCCATCCTTTATGGCAAGGGCTGCCGCGGTGCCGGCCGCCTGTCCGAATACGATGCAGCACGGGATCATGCGTATGGCGGCGCCTGCCCTGGCATCGGCCGAGATCGCACGTCCTGCCACCAGCAGGTTGCTGACGCCCTTTGGTACGAGGCATGGGTACGGAACCCCGAAATAGGGACCATTTTCAAGGGTAAAGTATGTTCCGCCCGGATCATTCCTGTTATGGGTATCCATGTTGGTGGCCATCACCGCGATGGTGTCGTCCGTAACGCGGCAATTGATCACATCATCGGCCGTAAGCCTGTACAAGCCTTCAATATGCCTCGTCTCACGGATTCCTATGGTGGAGGCGGTTCCCATGAACTTGGCGTTCTCAAATCCAGCGGCGTACTTTTTCAGAAAGTCAAAGACCTTGTGGACCTGTTTCATACCTTCCAGTTCTGCCCTGGTCAGGTCCTCGGCTTTTGTACCGTCCACATCCAGGATACGTGTTACATTCAGGCGGTATTCGCCGGGTTCAGGGCTCTCAAACAGGCATACCTCGGCGCGTGGAACATCCCATTCATCCTGCTTCTCCCTGATGAGCCAACTGAATGGGCCATAGAAAGGCTTGATTTCATGCTCGTGTTCCTTAATGTGTGCCGCCAGCCTTTCGCTATCCACGTTGCAAACACGGAAGAACAGCGTGGCGGGCTGCATGTTGCCATCCTCCACCCTGCCCAGTTCATACCTGACGCCCGATCTTGCGGCAACATCAGCGTCACCGGTACAGTCTATGATTATTTTGGCCCTGATTACCGACATACCGTCCTTGTTGGCAATAATGACTCCGGCTATCCTGTCGCCTTCCTTAAGCACATCCACGAATTGAGTGTGCAGCAGAAGCTCCGCTCCCGATTCCAGGATCATTTCTGTGGCGACAAGTTTGAATGTCTCATGGTCAAAGGGTCCCACATGGTCATGGCCGATTATGTAAAACCCTGCCCGTGAGCTTCCCGATCTCACTTCACTGGGATGGATGGCTCCTCCCCTTTCTATCATGCGGTCTACAATCTCTTCGAATATACCTTTAATGATCTGCTTTTCACTCTTTGCGTCATATACGGTCATAAATGGCCCGACAAGGCCGTTGGTTGCCATGCCGCCCACGCATCCCGCGCTGTCAAACACAAAGGTTTTGGCTCCATTCCTTGCCGCGCAGACTGCCGCGCCGATTCCCGCGGGTCCCGCTCCCACCACCAGTACATCCACGTCGCGATATACCGGCAGTTCTTTTGAATACTTAACTGTGCTCATAATTATTCCCCCGCCTTTTATCAGCCTCACCCGTTACCAAAGCGTATATTTCAAACGGGTACCCGAATACATTGATAACTTCTTATGAATAACCTCACCCGTTATAGAAATCAGAGATTTCGAACGGATACCTTGGAGCATCGATACTCCGTATTAAGAATTTGCAGCAGTCCCGTCCGGGGGACTGCTGCAATCGGCAGAACTATGAAGTTATACATTATTTGCCATAGAAGTCGTCATACCAGGCCTGCATTTCTGCCCTGACCTTTTCGCCGCCGTTGTTCTGCCAGTCTTTCATGAAGGTGTTAAGGTCATTCAGGGACTTGGTTCCGGCCATCAGCTGGAGTATGAAATCGCTGGTGCTCTTGAACAGCGACTGGTTGTACTTGGAATAGTTCTCCAGCGAAGGCATGAATGCGAAGGTATTGGGTACGAAGATTTCAGGTGTATGCTTATTGGCGTAGTTGGTCACTGCATCGAAGGGTTCCCACATAGCCTGGCTCTTGCGGACACGTGACGGCCACTGCTTGGCAAATGCTGCCTCATCGGTGCTGTTCAGGTACCAGTAGGAGTTACCGCGCTCTTCGGCAAAGATCGGGTTGATCGGGTTGATCTCGCCGTTCTCGTCATAGGTGAAGTGTGTGCCTTCAACACCTATGTTGAGGTAAAGCTGGTTCTGCTGCTTGATGTTGATCCAGTTGATGACATGCTCCGGATTCTTGGCGTTCTTCAGGATACAGGTCACCTGGTTGATAGCCTCTGTCCTCATGTACTTGCAGGTACCGTCAGATCCTTTCAGGGCACCGATGTATCCAAAGTCGCTCCAGTCGAGCCCGAGGGTGTCCATCATAACCGGGGTGGTAACAAGGGTGCCGGTACGGTTGGAGCATGCTATGATGGCCTTGCCCGAAGACAGCTTCTCGTTAACGGTCGTCGTGTTGTTTACAGCCCAGTCACGGTCAAGGAGCCCCTCTCTCATAAGCTTCTGCATGAACTCGATCATCTTCGGGAAGTTCTCATGCTCGGTCATGTAGATAACCTTTCCGTTGTCATCCACCATCCAGTCGTTATAGATTCCGAAAGCGGATGTAATGGTCTGCGGAATATCCCAGCTGACGCCTGCGCCAGCCTCGGATGCCTGACGGAATGGACCGGTGAATATGATGTACTGGTCGCCATAGTATGCTTTCAGGGTCTTGAGTGTATTGTAGAACTCGTCAATTGTTTCGGGAAGCTTATTGATGCCGGCTTTTTTCAGAAGGTCCATGCGAGCAACCATGAAGGTTGTGATCTCCTGAGGATGGGGATATTTGTACGGAATACCGTAGATCTGGCCGTCCGAGCCGGTCATAGCCTTCCACGAATCCTCGCTGACACCTTTGAGGATATCCTGCCCGTAGGTGTTCAGAAGATCGGTCAGAGGCATCAGGGCTCCCTGTGCCAGCAGGGTCTGGAACTGGGACGGGCTTACCTGCATGACATCATAGTCAGCGCCGGACGAAACGTCCATCAGCAGCTTCTCGTCCGCGTTCTCGGCCGGAAGTACATGGTACTCCACCTTATATCCCGTGGTTTCCTCATAGACCTTAGCCATGGGATCGGTATTGGGATCAAAGCTTACATTGTAACCCAGATACTTCAGTACCGGTTTTGGGCCATCCAGCGGGTTCTTCTGGTCGCCGCCGCCGGAAGTGTTGCCAGTATTGCCGGTCTGTGAAGACTGTGAAGGCGTAGGCGTTGTAGCGGTCTGATTGCCACCGCATCCAGCCAGAGCGAACATAGCCATCACGGCTACCAATAGCAATGCAAGAATTTTTTTCATTGATGTATCCCTTCCTTTTCTTTATTTTTACCGGTTGCCCGGCAATGTCGCAATCTATTCAGCCTTTAACTGATCCAATGGTGATGCCATGGATCATAAACCGCTGAACGAACGGATACATGGCAACAATAGGTATCAGTGAAAGCACGACTACCGCTGCTATGATTCGGTCGATGGAGACATTGGTGTAGTTGCCTATAACCAGGCGTTCCACCAGGGTCTGGGTGTTGTTGATGGTATTGTAGATAAAGACCTGCAGGGTCTGCATTGTGGTGCTGGTGGTGTACATCGTGGCGTGGAAATAGTTGTTCCAGTAGTTGACGGCATACAGCAGGGCAACCGTAGCCAGCACGGGTTTAGACATGGGACACACGATGGACACCAGTATTCTCAGGTCGCTGGCGCCGTCTATCCGCGCCGATTCCTCCACGCTCTCAGGCAGCCCCTCAAAATAGTTCTTCACCACGAACATATTGAAATGGACTATAAAGAACGGAAGTATCAGGGCAAAATACGTATCGATGATTCCCAGTGTCCGTACCACCATGTATGCCGGGACAATCCCTCCGAAGAACACCATGCTGACGATATAGGCCATGATAAATATCTTGCGGCCCTTGAAACCGGGCTTTGACAGCGGATAGGCCGTACCTATTGTCACAAGCATGCTGACGACCGTGCCAACACCGGTAACAATCAGCGAGTTCTTCATGGCATTCAGGAAAGGTGTTTCTTCAAGCACATACTTCATGGTTTCAAACTGCGGCTTGACGGGCCAGAACAGGACCTTCCCTGCAGTAACCGCCGAGGCGCTGCTGAATGACTTGGACACCACGTGCAGTATCGGAAGTATTGAGCACAGGGCCAGGAAGCCCATGAATATATAGGATACCGCCATAATGACCTTTTCGCTTTTGGAGAGAGCTATTTTATTGGTTATTTGTTTCTCTTTTGATTGCATTTTTTCACCCCATATTACGAGTTAAAGCTCGCCGGATTACCAGATGCTCCTGTGGAGCAGCTTCTTGCAGACGGTATTGGCTCCGACGATCAATATGAATGCAACGACCGAGTTGAACAAGCCAAGGGCCGTGCCCAGGGAGAAGTCCGCCTGCCCGAGACCCATGCGGTAGACATATGTCTGTATCACGTCGGCCACATCGTAAACCGTGGCGTTGTAGAATACGAGGATCTGCTCAAAGCTGGTCTCCAGGATATAGCCCACCTTCAGGATAAGCATCAGGACTATGGTGGGAGCAAGCCCGGGCAGGGTTATATGCCATATCTGGCGGAGCTTTCCCGCTCCATCAACGCGGGCCGCTTCATAGAGTGTGGGGTCAATAGCCGTGATGGCTGCAAGATAAATAACGGTGTTCCACCCGATTTCCTTCCAGCCCTCGGTGAATACCAAAAGTCCCCTGAATACCTTTGTGTCCGAGAAAAAGCTGATCCTCTCATATCCAAGGGCTGCCAGAGCGTTGTTGACAATGCCGTAGGTCCCCAATAACGAATAGAATATGCCGAATACGATAACCCACGAGAAGAAATAAGGGACGTAAATGGATGTCTGGCAAAGCTTTTTATAGGCCACATGCCGGATCTCATTGAGCATGATGGCGCAAATAATGGGTATCGGAAACAGGAACAGGATCTTATACCCGTTAATGATCAAGGTGTTCATCAGCACCTTAACGAACTGTGAGCTTGCAAAAAGGCGCTTAAAGTGCTCAAAGCCCACCCATTCGCTCTTGGTTATGGCGTCTATGGGATTGCTTCCCGCAAAGATGCTGTAGTCCTTGAAAGCAATGGTAAGACCATACAAGGGCAGGAATTTGTATACGATCAGGAAGAAAAGGCCGGGAATAAGCATCAGGTACAGGAGATAATGGTCCTTGAAGTATGAAAAAAATCCGTATGGTTTCCGGGGTTTAATCCCCGGTTTTATCCTTGCGGTAACACTTTCCATAAAGACACTCCTCATCAGATTCCATAGAACCAGGATTGATCAGTCACGGAAGGCCGGAAAACAGGCTGCTGAAGCTCCAACAATGTCTGAAAATGCGTATGTGACTGGTTCCTAAGGTTAGTATAGCATCGGCTTTATGACAAATTGAATAATCCGATTTTCATATTCCTTGTCCTAATCTGTTGTCTTTGACGAAAACGGATACAATATTATACAGAAAATTCATATATGCCCATTTTTCCTGTAAAATCATACTAAACGGCCATTGTTATTGTGCTGAATTTGGTGTAATATTGCCATACCCCGGCAATATCATGCCGGGACGCGGTCCCGGGCCTCAATTGGCGCCCGGCTGCAACGGCCTTTTATGACATGACGATCTGTAAGTTGTTCCGGTAAAGGCTTCGTACCCATATTGCGAATTGGGGCAGAAAGGATATGATTATGGCAATGAAGACAACCTTCACGACATTCAGCCGGGGACGGAGGAAGGCTGTTTCAAAGGCAACGACATCTTAACGGCGGTCCCCACGTTCAGTTCGGAGGAGATGGAAAGGCCGCAGTTGTCACCGCCGAACAGCTTGAGCCTTTCGTCAACGTTGGACAGACCATATCCTTCCGTGCTGCCGTTATATATATTGCTGACAACAGTTTTAAGCTGTTCCTGCGTCATTCCTATTCCATTGTCCTTTACGATGATCTCAAGACTGCCTTCCTTCTGCCTGGCTGAGATCTCCACTGTCCCGCTTCCGTTTTCACTGTGCATGATCCCATGCTGAAGGGCGTTCTCAACGATAGGCTGCAGCAACAGTTTTGGTATAAGGCAGTCTTCCACAGCGGGATCAATCTCATATTTGACCTCAAATTTCCCCTTGAACCTTTTCTGCATAATACCCAGGTAAGCACGGACAAGCTCCATCTCCTCCCTTAGCCTCACAACATCCTTTCCCTTGCTGAGACTAAGGCGGAAGTACTTGGAGAATGCGTTGAGCATCCATACGCTGTCCTCGGTCACGCCTTCAAGTACCATCCATTTGATGGCATCCAGCGTATTGTACAAAAAATGTGGATTGATCTGTGCCTGGAGGGCTTTAAGCTGGTAATCCCTGGCCTTTAGCTCCGCCTGGTATGATTGTTCCAGCAACGTTTTAATCGTGACCACCAGCTGGTTGGCGTTGCTCTCCAGGACGGACAGAGGGTCTTTGTCCCTGATTTCCCTGGTGACGAGAGAATGTGCCTTTTCAAGGCCATTGGCATTGATTTCATTGATGGCTTTGTTTATCCGTCTCACTGTCTTCTCAACCACAAAGGAGTAGATCAGTATCAGGGCGACCGCGATGACCAACAGAAGTGCCATTGTCAAAAGCGCCTGAGAGAGATTGAACGAAAAGGCATCGGTGCCGTAAACAACTGAAGCAGGCAGCCGCATCACAAGATACCAGTCCACTGCGTCGAGTTTTGCGAAAGCCAGCAGGTGTTCGCCGGTCGTCAGGCTGCCGGTCATCTGTGCCGGACCTGTGCCCAGCATTGCTTCCAATTCGTCGTCCGTAAGTCCTTTTTTTCCAATAAGGTTGCTGTTGGGATGGGAAAGGATCACACCATCGGAGTTTATGAGGTATATTTCCTCGTTGACATTTATGCCTGCAGTGAATACTTTGCTGATCCTGGTCTCCTCGATATCCAGCTGGAGCACACTGGCTATTTCATCGTAATTGGTCCTGCTGGATATGGTAACACGGCAGGATACGACATTGGAATGGCCTACTTCTTCATAGATCATCGCGCCATGGGTTTCCAGCCAGACAACACCTCGCTGGAAGGCTGTTTCCGGCTGCTGGAACTCGTGGAGATCCAGCAGGGAGTAAAAGTTGTCACGCTGGTTGGCATAAATCTTGTCATCCGGCACAAACAGGCGCACCTTGCTTATCATATGCTTGCCTTCAAAGGCCCGTACAAGAAGCTTCAACTCGCTGAACTCGTTCAACTGTTCCTGCAGGTCTGTGCTGCCGCTGGAAATGTAGGGATATGCTGCGCTGAGTATGGAAAGAGCGCTTTCGGTAATCTGCTCAAAACGGTAATCAAGGTTGTTCTTAAGCTGGGTTATGGCAAGCCGCATATTGCTTGATACTTCATTTTTCACCACTTTTTCCGAGTAGTTGGCATAAAGCCTCAGGATCAGTATTATGGGTATAAGCACGCTTATGACAAACAAAATAATGGCTCGTTTGGATAAGCGCATTTTGCCAATTGACATTATGATCCTGGTAATCCTGGGAAACCTGATCCGAAGCATTTTTTATCCTTTCATGGAAGCCCTGCCTGGTCAATTCTTTGAAGACAGCGCCATGTTTCTGTACTCGCTGGGCGAAATCCCCACATATTTCTTGAACAGGCGGGAGAAGTAGCTCGGCGACAAATACCCCACTTCATAACAGACGTCATACAGTTTGATGTTGGAATCGGCCAAAAGCTGCTTTGCCTTTTCCAGCCGTGTCATTGTCAGGTACTCGTTAATGGTTGAGCCCGTGGTCTGTTTGAACAGCACACAAAGATATGTTGGTGTAAGGTAAACCTCTTCGGCCAGCGTGCTTATGGAGATCTGTTCCTTATAACGCTCCTCGATCATCCTGCGCACCTGGTCAATAATGGCATTGGAATGGGTTTTACTCAGGTTCTGCATCAGGGATGCCACCTGGGTATACATGCTCTGTATGAAATCGCATTGCTCATGGAAGTCCTTGCAGCACAGGAACTGTTCCAGGATTGCGCGCTGATTGGAGTAGGCGTTCTCCGTCCTGACCTTCAGGTCGTTTATAATCCCTGAAGGCAAAAGCAGCAAATAGATCATTAAATTCTGCTGGTCGTTATGGTCGAATTCTTCGCCGATCCTGGCAAAAAGTTCGTTAAGAACATCGGCAATCCTTTCGGTGTCGCCCTGGCTCAGGCATTCCAGGAGGTCCTTCCTGGCCTTTTCCCTGAAGTCCTTCATTTCGGAGTCGGTTACGTATTTGTCTATTGATATGGGCAGCTTGTCGTCCAGGAGATACCGGTTGCTTATGGCATTCACAGCATTCGTGTAGGCGGTTTTTATATTCTTCAGACCAGTGAACATGCTGCTTATTCCGATATACACCGATCCGTCCATGTAATCCCTGATAAAGGTCTGGATTTCTTCCGAAACCTGGAGCAGTTTATCCTCGTAGCCTTCCTCATCGAGGGAAATGATCATCACATATTCGCTGGTCCTGCTCTTGAAACAGACCGCCTCACCGTACTTCATGCCGATTTTCCTGCATTCTTCCTGGATCTTCAGGGATATGAGCTGCCGCTCCCGTTCAGTCATGCCGCTGTATAGGCTGTAATATCGCTGAAGCTGAAGCACCAGCACGCAGTAGCTTCTTTCATCATCAAGGGGTATGTTCAGGAACTCCATACGTTCCCTGATGTTGGCCTGGTCTTCGGGATCATCCCTGATGAGAGTCAGAAGCAGCCTTTCCTGCAAAAGAGGGAAACTCTGGTTCAGAAGTTCTTCCATGTCGGCCAGTTCTTTTTTACGCGCGTTTTCAGCATCCATGATTTTAACGACGCGGCTGACCGTTTCCCTGAGTTCATCAAGATCAATGGACTTGAGTATATAGTCGATGGCATCCACCTTCAGGGCTTTCTTGAGATAGGCAACATCATCATAACCGCTCACAAAGATGATCTTTACGTCAGGATAAAGCTCCCGGACATGGGTGGCCAATGTGATGCCATCCATATGGGGCATGCGTACATCTGTTATCAGGAGATCAATCGGGTTCTCCCGCACATACTGGTACGCTTTCTGCCCGTCCGGGAAATCGCCGAGTATTTCGATATTGTATTCGCTCCAGTCAAAATACTTCCTGAGGCCTTTGCATACCAGTTCCTCATCATCAACAATAATCGCCCTGTACATTCAAGCCTCCAATCTTAAATCTTTACGGCTCCTTTCAGTTCCAGCCTGCCGCTTCCCCGAATTTATACGACCTTTTTACGGATTCCTTCTCAAAATAACCCTATAAGTAATAATTTACCACCAAAACAGGCTGCCTCACCGGCAGCCTGTCATTTTGCATTCGGTTACCGGACATCGCTGAAACTTTTATCAATGCCGGCAAACCACCTGTTCCGAACAAACCATCAGAATACTATGGCAACTTTCAGGTCACCGTATTTTCCCGTTGCATATT
>Ga0134095_1002504_pt1 | contig 10031 bp, 8 predicted proteins | sample 6_2taG_FD_94449 | JGI IMG/M metagenome (GOLD analysis project Ga0134095, IMG submission 94449) | Switchgrass degrading microbial communities from high solid loading bioreactors in New Hampshire, USA - 6_20_20_110_A2 metaG | ecosystem: Engineered > Bioreactor > Semi-continuous > Anaerobic >... | reverse complement strand
CCCGAAGAGGTCGAGCCCGAAGAACCGGCGTCCGAAGAGGACACGACTGAAGAAGACGCGTCCGAGGGCGACGAAGAGTAAGCGAATAAGTCGCTGTAACGCAGCGATAAAACAGCCAGAGGCAATTGAATGAGCCCCTGGCTGTTTTTGTTGTTTTTAAATGATTTGTCGAAGGTAATGAGCGAGCGGTACGGCGGCGTGCAGAACCTCACCCCTGGCCCCTCTCCGCGCGCGGAGAGGGGAAAAGGGGACGGGGGTAAGGGGTGAGGTTGTTCCTACACCACCGCGCTTAGCAGCCCCATCACCGCGCCGAACAGCACCAGCCACGCCGAGTTGACCCGCCAGCGGAGCAGCAGCGCCGCCGCAACTCCGGCAATGGCAACCGTGTAGAGGTCCACCAGCGCCGCCTGCCCTAGCTCAAGCAGCACCTCAAGCATCAGCGCCACCGCCGCGACATTGACCCCGTCGAGGAAGTGCCCGGCCCAGCGCGACCGGCGCAGGCGCGGAATGAGCGGGTTGCTGAGCGCGACCACGACGAACGCCGGAAGGTAGATCGCGACGGTCGCCACAATGGCGCCAGGCATGCCCGCCAGCAGATAGCCGATGAACGTGGCCGAGGTCGAGAGCGGGCCGGGCGTGAGTTGCCCGACCGCGATAGCGTCGAGAAGCTGTTGGTCGGTCAGCCAGCCGTTCGCCTCGACCAGATCGGCCTGCAAGTAGGCGAACAGCACGTAACCGGAGCCGTACAACAGCGCGCCGATCTTCAGGAAGGTTAGCGCCATGCCCCACACGCTAAAGCTCGATGCGCTCGCCGCCAGTCCGCCGCTGAGCAGGGGAAGCGGCAGCAGCGCGGTCGCTCCTTTGCGCGCGCGGTTGGCGTTCCGCACCAGCATCATCACAACGCCGCTGCCGAGCAGCACCGCGACGAAGTTCACGCCAAGCAGGCTCGCCGCCAGCGCGCCAATGCCCACCGCGATCGTCGCCGGGCCTCTGACCGCCGCGCGCCCCAGGTTCCACAGCGCGAGCGCAATCAGCGGGATGATCACGGGCTTGATGCCGTAGAGCAGCCATTCAGCGGCGGGCGTTGTGCCGAACTCGACATAGCCCCACGCCAGCGCCAGCACGATCAGCATGGACGGCAGCAGGAAGCCGACTCCGCCGCCCAGCAGTCCGGCCCACCCGGCGCGCACAAAGCCGATGTGCATCGCCATTTCGCTCGAATTGGGGCCGGGGATCAGGTTGGTCGCGCCGAGCAGATCGAGAAAATGCGCCTCGCTCATCCACTTGCGGCGCTCGACCAGCTCGTGCCGCATGATGGCGACGTGCGCCGCCGGGCCGCCGAAGGCCGTCAGGCCAATGCGTAGAAACTGCGCGGTGATCTCGCGCCAGGAGACGGTTTGCGGCCCGGTGTCGTCCGTCATGGGCGCGGGTTACAGGCGCTCGACGCTGCTGCCCGCGCCTGCATGGCAGACGTAAATCTGCGGCGTGAGGCCGGTTTCCGCCTCGTACGCGGGCGCGACCGCCTGCACGAACGCGTCAACCGCGCCGTTGTCCACCAGCGCGACCGCGCACCCGCCGAATCCGCCGCCGGTCATGCGCGCGCCATAGCAACCGGGCTGCGCGTTCGCCAGGTCGGACATCACGTCAAGCTCGCGGCAGCTTACCTCGTAATCGTCGCGCAGGCTGGCGTGGCTCTCTCGCATGGCTTGACCGGCTGTCTTCAACCCGCCGTTGCGGAGCGCCGTCGCCGCCGCCTGAGTCCGCAAATTCTCGGTGACGATGTGCCGCGCGCGCCGGTACAGCACATCGCCCAGCGTGTCGCGCGCCGCCTCGACCTGCTCCCGCGTGGCATCGCGCAGCGCAGGTACGCCGAGGATGCGCGCTGCTTCCTCGCACTGCGCGCGCCGCGTGGCGTATTCCGAATCGACCAGCCCGCGCCGCTTGGCGGTGTCCATAATCACGATGCTGACGCCGCCGGGGATCGGGATCGGCGTCGCTTCGAGGCTGCGGCAGTCGATCAGCAGCGCGTGCCCTTCCACACCCATCGCAGACGCCATCTGGTCCATCACGCCGCAGGGCACGCCGATGAAGTTGTGCTCCACGTCCACGCCGCCGAGCGCGATCGACAGCTTGGGGAGCGTGCCGCCCGCCAGCGCCAGCCCTAGCTCGATGGTGACCACCTCGACCGCCGCAGAGGACGACAGCCCCGCACCAACCGGGATGTCGCCGCCCATCACCGCATCGAACCCCGGCACCTCGAAGCCCTGGTTCACTAGCCACCACAACGCCCCGCGCGGGTAGCTGCTCCACACCGCCAGATCGGGGGCGTCGAGCGCGTCGAGCGAGAATACCGTCTCGTCGGCGAAGTCGATCGAAACGAGGTGAACCTCGCGATCATTACGGGGGCGCGCCGCGATGTAGATCGCCCGGTCGATCGCGGCGGGGAAGACGAAGCCGTCGTTGTAATCGGTGTGCTCGCCAATCAGATTCACGCGGCCCGGCGCGCGCGCCAGCAACGCCGGATCGCCGCCGAAGCTGGCGCGGAAGGTACTCAAGACTTGCTCGCGAACCGTGCTCATGTGGGGTCCCCCTCTGCGTGTGTGTGCGTGTAATGCGTGTCGCTCAGTGCGCGCAGGCGCGCCGCCGCTTGCTCCGGCGTGATGTCACGTTGCGGCGTGCCAAGCATCTCATAGCCGACCATGTGCTTCTTGACCGTCGCGCTGCGCAGCAGCGGCGGGTAGAAATGCGCGTGCAGGTGCCAGTGAGGGTGCTGCTCGCCATCGGTCGGCTGCTGGTGAAAGCCCATGCTGTACGGAAACGACGTGCGAAACAGGTTGTCGTAGCGGACGGTGAGATGATGCAGCGCATCCGCCAGCCCGTCGCGCTCTGCGTCGTCCAGCGCGGGGATGCTCGGCGCCGGACGGTGCGCGATCAGCAGCGTCTCGAACGGCCAGATCGCCCAGAACGGGACGAGCACCGTCCAGGTGTCGTTGGCGTAGATGATGCGCTCGTCGCGCCGCCGCTCCTCGTCCAGATAGTCCGCCAGCAGCGTGCGCCCGTTTGCCGCATAATAGTCGCGTTGCGCGGCGTCTTCCTTGACCACCTCGCGCGGGAGCCTGCTCGTCGCCCAGATCTGCCCGTGCGGGTGCGGGTTCGACGCGCCCATCATCGCGCCACGGTTCTCGAAGATCTGCACGTAGCGAATGAACTCTCGGCTGCCCAGGTCGCTGGTCTGCTCCGCCCAGGTGTCGATCACGGGGCGGATCTCGGCTGGCGACATTTCGGCGAGCGTCAGGTCGTGGCGCGGGCTGAAGCAGATCACGCGGGCGATCCCGCGCTCTCCCTGGATGCGAAAGAGCGGGTGGCCGCCCGGCTCGTCGGTGGGCGTGTCTGGCAGCAGCGCGGGAAAGTCGTTGTCAAACACAAACGTGCCGGTGTACGCCGGGTTGACCTTTCCTCCAGCGCGCGTGTTGCCGGGGCACAGATAGCAGGTCGGGTCATAGGCGGGGCGTGTGTCGGGCGGCAGGTCTTCAACCTCGCCCTGCCACGGTCGCTGAGCACGGTGAGGAGACACCAAAATCCATTCGTTCGTCAGCGGGTTCAAACGCCGGTGCGGGTGTTGGGCGGGATCAAGCACAGTTAACCTCGTTCGGTGGTGCATTCAACGCTGTTGTGAGTGTACAGATGGTGCTGATTTCGCGCCACACCGCGCAGTAAGTGTCCGGTGAAATATGCGTCCCGATTGCGCCTGATTAAGACCTGCATTAAAATGTGCGCAGGTTATTTGCACTAAGGAGAATAAAATGCCCAAGACGCGCGCGCTGTTGGTCGTCCTGCTGATGCTGCTTGTCCCCACGAGCCTCGTGCTGGCGCAGGCCGATCCGCTCCCCAATCGCTTCGTCATCCCCGGAGACAACGTGACAATTGGGTACCCGCATGGCTGGACGATTGAGTACGACGCCGAAGCGGGCACCCTGCTCCTTTCCACCAGCATCACCGGGATGGTCACCAGTTGGCTGCACGCTGAAGACCTGCCGCTCGTCGGGATCGCGCCCGGCGATGCGATCGCCGCGCTCGAATATTTCTTCACGCCGCTGGACACGACGATCCCGTTCGACCCCACGCGCGTGATGCAGCAAACCGTCGACGGCCGGACGGTTTACACCTACGAGTATCAGGACATCTTCGATGGCGCGCCGTATGATGGCGTTCTCGTGGCGGCAGAGTCGAGCAACGGCTCGTTCTTCTCGGGCGATGTGTTTGGGCTAGGAACGGCCGGTGTGGATGCGGAAGACGTGCAAGAAGCGCTTCGCATCGTGGCATCTGCCCAGTTTCCGGCGTCCGGCGCGGCTATTGACACTCCTGCCGAGAATCTGTTCCCGCTGCTCCAGTCGGGGATCGGCGTGGCGCTGCCCGATGGCTGGACTGATGTGGTCGACGAAGACGGTTTCCTGACGCTCGAAAGCGCCCGGACGGTGCTGGAGCCGTTCTGGTTCTTTGCGGAAGAACTGCCCGGCCTCAACGTGGAGCCGGGAGACGTGCCCGGCGTGCTGGCGACGGTGGCAGGCCGCCTGAACATGAGTTTCGATCTGCTGAGCGTGTCCGCGACGATGTCCGGCGGGCGCCCGGTGTGGAACATGACCTACCAGATCAACGAGCGCGGCGGCTCGTATGAGGCGATGCTGGCGGGCGTGTTGCTCGAAGATGGCTCCGTGCTGGTCGGCTTCGCGTATCCGGGCGAAGAGGACACGCTCGACGAGCGGGCGGACGTGCTGGCGATCCTCGCTTCGGCGCAGTTCATTGCCGATTCCGGCGAGACTGGCGAATTGCTGAGCGAGTCATTCAGCTTCGAGGCGGACGGTATCACGTTCTACTACCCGGCGACGTGGACGATCGAGATCGAAGACGATTTCGTGTATCTGGTCAGCGACCTGACGTACGCAGACCCGTACTATACGCTGCTGCAAGACCTCTCTGCGAGCGAGGTTGGCGATCCGGTGGCAGGGCTGGCCGGGCTGTTCGACTCGCTCTACTCTGGCGAAGGGCTGGTCTTTGACCCGACCGCCGTGCAGATCCAGCCTGTGGGCGAGTACGCGGTCGTAACCTACGCCTTCGTTCACGTCTTCGATGGGAACGCGCACGAGCACCTTATGACGGCCATCGAGCTTGAGGATGGGTCGCAGTTTTACCTGGACACTTATCCCGCCCAGGGCAGCTCGCTCGCCGAGGTGGACACTGTGCTGCAGATTACGGCGTCGGCCAGCATCCAGGTCGGGATGCCGTCGCTTGGCGAGGGGCGGATCGCGATCCGGATGGAGCACGAGCGCTAAAGCGGTTGTTCTTTGGCGCCCTTACCTTAAAACAGCCCTGAAGTACACGAAACCGGGCGGCCCTGGTGATAGAGCCGCCCGGCGTTTTTGTGACTACTATAGATCGCGTTAGTCGAGCGGCTCCAGCCAGTAGACCGAGCCTTCGCCTTCTGCCGTCCAGCCGAGCGCGCCGTTGTAGTTTACCTGCCACCAGATGCGGCCGTCGTTGCCACACTGCGGCCCGCTGACGACGATGAACTCACCGCCGCCGGGGATCTCCCCGATCACGATGCTGTTCGGACCGGTCGCGGGCTGCGTGCGGAGCACGTTCGGGTCGCCGGGGGTGACACGTGCGCGGATGCCGGGAGCCAGCCGCGTGAGCTGGCCGCTGCTGCACATGAACGGCGACACCCAGTACTCTGTGCCTTGCCCCTCAGCCGTCCAGCCGATGATGCCCTGGTAGTTGACGCGCCACCAGTAGCGCCCTTCCGGTCCACAGACCGGGCCTTCCAGCACGCGGAAGAACCCGCCGCCCGGGATCTCACCGAGCACGGCGCTGTCCGCGCCGGGGCGCGGCTGGGTACGCAGCGCGTTCGACGGGCCGGGCAGCACGTAACCGGACGCGCCAACTCGCAGGCGCGGCGCCAGCGTGCACGCGACCGGCGCGGTCGGCACGCCGCCGGGCACCGGTTCCAGCCAGTAGGTTGTGCCTTCGCCTTCCGGCGTCCATCCGACCATGCCGCTGTATTCCACGCGGAACCAATAGCGCCCCTGCGGGTCGCAGACCGGCCCCTCAAGCACGCGGAACTGCGCGTACGCCGGGATGTAGCCGAGGATGGTGCTGGCCGGGCCCGTTTGCGGCAGGCTGCGGAGCGCATTCGACTCGCCCGGCGTGACGCGGCCGAGGTCGCCAGGACGCAAGCGCGGCGTCAGGTTGCAGGACGCAGGCGGCTGCGGCAGGCCGATATACGGCTCCAGCCAGTAGACGCTGCCGGACCCTTCCGCCGTCCACCCGACGATCCCGTTGTAGTTGACGCGCCACCACGACCAGCCTTCTGGTCCGCACTGCGGCCCATTCAGCACGACGAACGTCTGCCCGGCAGGGATCTGGCCGATGGCGCTGCTGTTCGCGGCGGGCTGCATGCGGAGCGTGTTCGGGTCGCCCGGCGTGACGCGGCCGAGGATGCCGGTCGTCAGACGCGGGAGCGGGCTGTTCGGGCAGTAGAACGGCGCGATCCAGTAGGCGTTGCCCTCGCCCTCAGCCGTCCAGCCGACCACACCGCCATACGACACCTGCCACCAGTAGCGGCCATCCGGCCCGCATTGCGGCCCGCCGACCACGGTGAAGAACCCGCCGCCGGGGATGCGCCCCACCACCGGGCTGTCCGGACCGGGGCGCGGCTGCGCGCGCATCAGATTCGGCAAGCCGGGTAGCACGTAGCCGGGCGCGCCGACCTGCAGGCGCGGCGTCAGCGTGCAGCTTGGCGGCTGCGAGTTGTACGGAAGCGTCCAGTAGACGCCGCCCTGACCTTCGGGCGTCCACCCGATCAGGCCGTCGTAGTTCACGCGCCACCAGAAGCGCCCCTCGGGGTCGCAGACCGGCCCTTCGAGCACGGTGAACACGCCGCCGCCGGAGATCTGGCCAAGGATGATGCTGTCCGGCCCGCGACGCGGCAGGCTGCGGACGACGTTCGGCAGGCCGGGCGTAACTTGCCCCAGGCTGCCGACTTGCAGGCGCGGCACAGGGGAACAGAACGGCGCGCCGCCCATGCCGGTTGCCTGCTCCGCACTCGCTTCGGCAAGGCCGGAGAGCGCTTCGGCGCTGGCTTCACCGCTCGGCACGCGCCACTTCACCGGGCCCCACAGCACGGCCGCTTCAGACGACAGCCCTTCCGTGCCGGGAACCGGCGTGATCGTGTTGTTCTGCCAGACCTGTACCTGTTCTCCGACGAACGCAACCGACAGCCCATCCGGCGAGATCGCGACGATCTCAGGGCCGGGGAAGCCGGTCGTGTCGAGTGCTTCGGAACTCTGCCGATCGGGCGTGAGCAGGAACCATAGCGCACGCTCGTCGCTCTCCGGGTCGTTGTTCGGGGCGGGCGTCAGCGCTGCCGACGGGCCGGTCGTGCTGGTGCTGACCAGCAGCGGCGGTGACGGCATATCGTACTGCTCGCCGCTGCCCGGATCGAGCATGAATTGCTTGCCCGAGGGATACAGCAGCCCCAACAACTCGACGCCCTCGAACTCTACCCACACGTGCATGAGCGTGAACTCGCTCACACTGCTGCCGATCAGGTGCTCGGCGAGCTGCGCGCCAAGCGCGTCGTAGATCGTCACCCGCTCCTCGAAGTCGCCCGACTCCGGATTGACCGCGACGGTGTGCACGCTGATCCCCCAGGTGCTCCACTGGACGCGATGCACCGGGATGTTCCCGGCGTCGGCGTAGGGCATGGGCAGGTTCTGGACGATGACGGTCTGCTGAGCCGATGCGAGGTCGTAAACCACCAGCCGGTAGACGTTCTCGGGCACGGCAAACTCGCTCCACGCGAGGCGGGTGCCATCCGGCGACCAGGCTGGTTGTCCGCGCATGATGGCGCTTTGCCAGCCGGTGTTCAGGTCGAACGCCACGCCCGCAGGCTGATCGGCGATGGTCTGCGATTGGCCGGTCGCCAGGTCCAGCACGGCAATGTTGCTGGGGATGACGCCGGTCACCGGTTGCCCCTGCTCGACCGCCTGAACGGCGGCGCTGGCCCAGGCGTTGTAGGCGACGCGCTGCGCATCTGGCGACAGCGCGGGGAGCGTGACATAGCCCCAGGTGGTAAGCTGCTGCGGCGCGGCGTCGCCCGGCGCCCACGACCACAGATCGCCATTCATCAGGATGAGCAGCGGGTCAGTGGGAACTTGCGCCGCCGAGGGATCGGCCGCGCTGGCGCCGGGGATCACGACGCTTGTGATCAGCAGCGTGAGCGTGACTGCGAAGCTGAATAGCCAGGAAAGCCAGGGGGTGATGCGCTTCATACGGGCACATCCTTTCGTTAGCGAGCGAAAATTGCCGCTGGGACACGATGATGTTTTTCATCATACGCGTATTAATGGCCTGCTGGCGGACTCATTCCCTCTCGCAGACCTTCGCTCCACCTGCTTTTCCCCGGCTGAAAAGGGGCAGCCGGCTCCCACCAGGTGGCCTATCGGAAGATGCGTCAGATGCTTCATGTACCCGGGAAATGAATTTCGTAAACTGATTATGCGACAAACGGCCCTCAACGCAAGCATCAACGCAGGCACAGCGGGGCCAAAGGAGATAAAGCGATGCCCTGGACAAAGCGCGACTATCCAGCCTCGATGAAGAATCTGCCGGCTGCAACGCGTAACAAAGCTATCGAAATGGCAAACGCGCTGCTGCGGGAAGGCTATGAGGAAAGTCGTGCAATCGCTATCGCGCAGGACCAGGCCCGCGAATGGGCGCGAATTCACGGCAAGGACGGCGGCGCGCAACGTGTGCGCGTCGAGCCGCACGACCGCGGCTGGGCCGTCCGCAGCGAAGACGCACAGCGGCCGACGAAGGTCTACGACCGCAAAGAGGACGCGGTGAAACGCGCGCGGTCGATGGCGCAGAAACGTCGCGCGATGATGGTAGTGCACAGGCCCGACGGCACGATCCAGGACGAGCAGGACTATAGTTCGATGGGACGAGGCCGGTAGTCGCTAGCCTACCCGGACAGACGAAGTTCTCTAGGTTCAGAGTGTATCGGGATAGCTAATCGTAATAGCAGTTTATTGGGAGAGAGTACAGTGAGCGAGCGTAGAACCGAAAACAGCCCCATGTGGGACCAGCTTGAAGGGAAATGGGAACAGTTCAAAGGCGAAGTGCAAAAGCGGTGGGGCCGCCTCACCGACGACGACATGAAGGAAGTGCAGGGTCGCCGCAACATTCTCGAAGGTAAGCTTCAGGAACGCTACGGCAAGACCCGCGAAGAAGTGAACCGCGAAATCGACGACTGGGCCAATGAACTGAAGCTGTAAACCACAGCCCCATTCCCGTTGCGCTTCAGCGCAGCCAAACAGCCCCCAGTAACACCGGGGGCTGTTCGTGTGTTTGGGTGTAGAGGCGAACTTGCTCTGCCTGCGAAGTGACGTGCGCTACGGCACTTCCATGATCAGCGGGCGCTCAAGCGTGTGCCCATCGACCGTCACCGCACGCGACGGCCAGCCGTAGATCGCGGTCAGCACTTCGGGCGCCTGCCCGTCGCGCACCAGGACCGAGTCCTCGCTCTTGGTGCCCGTGATCGACGGATTCCACGCGCAGATCATCCCCGCTTCAAGCGTGAACGCTTCGCCCGGCGTGGCAAGCACTTCGCGCGCCGCGTATCCGGCCACGCCGCCCTGATGGTGCAGCTTCCACTCGCCGTCGAATCCAGCGCGGGCGTAGGCGTCCTGCGTCACGCGGAAGACCTCGCCCAGCGTCACGCCCGGCTGCGACGCCGCGATCATCGCCGCATCGACCTCGGCGCAGGCGTCCATCTTGCGGCGCAGATCGTCCGGCAATGCGCCGAAATGCACCAGCCGCGTCAAGGAGCACACCAGGCCGTCCTTCCGTCCGCAGAGCACCAGCATCGCGTAGCGGTCGATGATCTTATCGGTCGGGACGGGGTGGCGGACGTTGTAGACACGCTCATCCGCTGCGGAGAGCACCACGATCGGATTGATGTTGAAGCGGCGCGT
>Ga0134095_1002491_pt1 | contig 10071 bp, 10 predicted proteins | sample 6_2taG_FD_94449 | JGI IMG/M metagenome (GOLD analysis project Ga0134095, IMG submission 94449) | Switchgrass degrading microbial communities from high solid loading bioreactors in New Hampshire, USA - 6_20_20_110_A2 metaG | ecosystem: Engineered > Bioreactor > Semi-continuous > Anaerobic >... | reverse complement strand
TACTCGATTCATGGGGTACATTAAGATATACTGCTGCCGAATGTTTACTGGCACTTGTATACTACAAGATGTATAAAGACGAATCGGCTAAGAGCTTTGCAAAATCACAGATAGATTACATATTGGGTAACAACCCGGCTAACATGTCTTATGTTATAGGATTCGGTTCCAATTATCCGAAACATCCGCATCATAGAGCAGCAAGCGGCTATGTGGGATGGGATCAATGGAAGGAACCGGCAAAGAACGTCTTAATCGGTGCACTGGTTGGCGGTCCGGACAGCAGTGATAGATATACCGATCAGACAGACAAATACACTTGTTCCGAAGTTGGAATAGACTATAACGCTGGTTTGGTTGGTGCTTTAGCCGGTATGGTTCAATTCTACGGTGAAATTCCTCAAAATACACCTACACCAACTCCTTTTATTTCAACACCTACACCTACGAATCCATCATTTGTACGCGGTGACTTAAATGGTGATGGTGCTGTAGACTCCCTCGACTTTGCAAGCTTAAGAAAATATTTACTTGGCAAACCGGTTTCAAATATAAACATACAAGCGGGAGATGTAAATCTTGACGGTGACACCAACTCGTTAGACTTTGGAATGATGAGACAATACCTGGTTGGAAAGATTAAATCCTTTCCCAACAAATAGTTAAGTAAATTTGATTTAAAGAGAAAAACGAAAATTCTCCGATATCCTTCGGGAATTTTCGTTTTTTTATTTTTATATGAATATATCAAAAGCTTCTTGGTTTGGATTTTGAGTTTGCATAGCTTAGTATGTTATTATTAAAAGTAAGAAAATATGAAATATTGAATATAAATTCCTATTGTAATATTCTTGTTTAATATTATTAACTAATGATTTAATATAATCTAAATTATGGAATTTAATTAGCCGATATATACAACAAAATGCCTCAAGAACATTAAAATTATAATAAAAAAAACATCCGGTTGACCTATTAAATTAAAGGCAACGCAAAATTAAATAATCGAGATAAAGCTATTCTACAATAGGTCAGTCACAAGAAATCAGTTATATTGACGGATATTTAGGAGGAGGTTTTCTGTTATGAAAAAGTTCGCCTTGATTATTGCAACAATACTGTTTATGACAGGGTTAATGTCGGTTGCAAATGTTTTTGGAGAGATGCCGTTGCGTATAGTGGTAAACGGAAACAGATTGTTCTTTCCTGATGCACAGCCTTTTATAGATTCCAACGGAAGGACACAGACACCGGCAAGATTCATAGGAGAAAGTCTTGGAGCAACTGTAACATGGGATGGTGCAGAGCAAAAAGCAGTTTTTGTAAAAGGTAACAAGAAGTTGATTCTTTACATAGGAAAGAAAGAATATGAGCTTGACGGAAAGAAGCTGCAGATGGATACTGAGGCACTACTGCAAGAAGGAAGAACCTTTGTACCGGCAAGATATGTAGCAGAAGCCTTTGGTGCCACTGTTCGCTGGGACAGTATAATCAGGACGGTTTATATAGATACGGAGGGAAGTTCCTTACCTACACCACAGCCCACCAAAGATCCGGTGTACGGTTGGATCAAGGTTGAAACTGATGATGAATATGTTGAATACCATATGTCCATTACTTTTACATCAGATCAGGAATTACTAAAAGCAAGATTAGATGCAGCTGAAAAAATGTTTGCTGATGTCTACGGTGAAAATATTGCTAGAGAAGTGTTCCAATATGTTCGACAGAAGAAAACAATGTCCGATGTTATAGATTTAAAAGAATTTAAAATAGGAAACAAAATTATTACAGCTAAAGCTAGCGGTGTCGGTATAATGGTACAAGTTTGGAAAGAAGGAGTAGTATTTCAATGAAACGAATGATTGCTTTTGTCATTATTTGGGTGTTGATTATATCCACTTATACAAAAGCTGAAGAGAAGTATCTAAATTCGAAGGAGTTAGTTGAGCTAGCGAATAAAGAAATAATTGAAATGGGTCTTTTAGGTGAAGATTATTTCAGTAAAGAATGCAATATAGCCGGAAAGCCATTGTCTGAAAATGAACATTTAAAAGGTTACAGAAATTATATTGTTTATGGAAATCCTCATGGTGATTTTAAAGAAGATAGGTACCGATATTTAGGATATACAATGATGGATGCTGAGTTTACAAATTTTTTATTTCCTAACGATGTAACTTCCAAAACCGGATTATGGGATAGAAAATGGGTTCCAAAGCCTCTTAAAAACCCATTAACAATAGAAAGAAAAGAATTAATAAATGAAATAGATACCTTTGATAACAATCCTCTATACGAGGAAAGAATACGATTAGGCTTAAAACTGATATCGAGAAAAAATCCCGACGGTTCCCTACTTGACTTTCCCGATGACAAAATCGCTGAAAGACAATGGAATGAATATGTCCACATATATCAACCCCCTACAAGTGTAAGCTGGGGATGCGGTATTATGTTTCACAATGACGGCAAGAATTACTTAACGGTACCGCTGTCGCCGGAAGGACTTAGGGGTGATCTCAATGTGCAATTTGAAGAATTGCCGTCAAGTGTTAATGTAGGTTCCAAGGTACAAGTACTTATACAGATTAAATCAAGCTTTAAGAGGGATTTAACAGAGGCAAACGGAAGTGCACCGACGTTTAAATGGGAAATTATCGATAAAACAACAAATATCCCGGTACCTTCAGTAAAGTATTACGGCTATGTCGAAGAGGCTTCGGGCAAGATTGAAATATCTGCCAATGGAGAAACAGTACTTTTGGCAGAATTTATAATGCCTGAAAATGATGTAAATGTTAAGTTTGAAATAAATAAAGATGGGACAACCCCTTCAGAAACCCATCTTGACAATAACGTCCTCGATGCTGTGATATCGCCGGTATTAAGAATTGATACATTCGGAGATATAAACCTCGATTACAATATATTGAGCAAAAAAGTCAGCTTCCCTCTTGCTAACGGCGAAGCAATCACAGCAAAACTGTCGGCTCCAATTGGAAGATTGACCGGAAATGCTTGGGGAGCACTAAACATCTTCAATAATTCCATTAACTTATTTAGAGGTTTTGATAATCAAACAATAAATGTGAATGAACCGGCAGGTACAATAATAAAATATCCCGTAATCAACACAACAATATATAGAAAAGATGCAACATATTATTCTACAAGCAATAGTTACGACAATCCTGTAGAGAAAAAATGGCTTGATGGACCGGTTTCAAAAACAGCCAGCGGAAAAATTAGTTTTGAAGGTAAAGCCTTTGCAAACTATATATACGATGCTCCCGGAACCAATGCTGATGGAAGTATATACATGGAAACAAGATTAGGAACTATCAGTGCGGATTTTAAGGCCGGTACAGATACAAAAAATATAATAACTAAAATATACAACGGTAAGCCTATAATTCCGGCTAAGACTTTTGAAAACAAGATTGAAAATAATACACCGAATTATTTACAAAGAAATTTATGGTGGACAAGTGAACCGTATAAATTGGATGTAGTACGCTGGATGTGTCATGAGGATATAGACGGCTCACTATACGGATGGACAGCAGTACCGGGACGTTACAAACGAACATTCACACAGCAGAACAGTGCTGTAATTAAATGGTCAACATTAAGTACGATGAAAAACGATTACGAAAGAAGCCGTGAAGCTGCACGAAAAATGGATTACAGAAAATCAGAATATGACAAGGCTGTCTTTTCAACGGATATAATCTTTAAGAATGTGGATTATCCCATTAAATCAGGATATTACTTTAACCCTACCGGTACATATACATTCAGTGTAGAAACAGTCTCATACAAGACAACAAATACCGAAACGAAAGACCATAAAGAGTTGGTAGATGCCGTTATCAATTCCTTCAGGTACGAATCGGATTTAATGTATATAAACAGCAACAATAAACCTGTAAATTTGCAGAACGAGGTGTTACCTAAAAACGGGAACAGCTATGCAAGACGTCCTGCTGCATTAACTGCAAAAGATCCAACGGGAGTAGATGGCGTGAAGATGCTCTATGTGGAAACTTCGCAGTACACTATAGACTTTGAAGAGCTGAAACATAGTGAGAAAAGTGGAGAATACACACATGAATTCTTTAAGGCAATCCTTGAAGGGTATGAGGAGTCCGGAACTCTTGAGAGCAAGGATAATTATAAATATAGAGAGTATATTAAAGACGGTCAGAAGATATATAAAGTAACCGAAAAAACAACAGTTACCATAAAAGTCAATCCTGAAAACAGAAAGGTATATACATTTATAAATATGCCGGATGGAAAATATACGGTTTCAGCTTGGATTGGCGATATTCCGTTATCTGAAGCAAACAGCGAATTTAAAAAACTCGGTACCTTGAAGGGCATATATAACTTTGACAAAATTGAGGTAACTGTAAACGGTTCGCTTTATGACGACCAAAATCCAATAATCGGACGCTGAATTTAGACCGACCATTTTAAATCTGTAAATAATTATGATATAATTTCATATTATAAGTTGAATAGCTAGGAGGTCTGCATTCTGAAACGGCTTCTATTCGGCATCATTAATATTTTTCCATCTGTTTTTATTATTTTGAGTATGATACTCTCGGTATATATCAGTATAAATGTTGATCCCGATGCTGTAATTCCTGTGGAATATAGAATTTATGTTATATTAGGAATACTGATATTGCTTGTTTCCGTTATAACCGAATTTGTCTTGATGATTTCATATATGGCTTTTTCTGTGCCTAAAAACAAGTATCTAAATGATTCGTCTAAGTTTGTCTGGGTATTGCTTTTGTGGTTTCTTAACGTTTTTGCAGTTCCTATATATTGGTATAAATATATTAGAGATAAATAAAATTTTCAAAATCCAAGTTAACTGCAATAGGTTTTAATTGAAGTTTTCCCATGGAAAGATATTTACAAAGCTTTCTTTACAAAGCAAAATCTACATTGTAATAATAAAGCATCATAAAAGGTTTATTTCAACTATTAAATTTTCTATTTCTTCTGATAATGTTTTGTTATTCCTGAAAGATTTAAGTAACTCATTATCTAATAAGATTTCTTCAAAACTGTAGCAATCATAAGGAAATTCTTCACAATGGTATGGACCGTCGTTAAAACTTAACTTTTCATAATTTTTTCTAACTTGTAAGAGTTCCTCTAACAATTCAGGTCTTTCATTTGCACTCAAAAACTCCATAAATCTATCCATTATGTAGTGAGGTCTCTTTTCATTATTAAGCTTATACGCTTCAACCGCCCATTGCTCCAACATATTTGAAGCAGCTCTGTCATCAAAAATATCTGCTAAGAGCTTTTGATTTAATATGGTAATACATGTTGAAATTTTAACATAATTCCTATGGGTTAGTTGTAAGTAGCCCTTTCTTTCATATTTTATTGCTTCCCAGTAGACGCTGTAAGCCTCATATAAAGTCATTTGTCCATTTTGAAATAACTCAGCTACAAAACTAGATATCTCAATAGCGATATTAAGCGGATTGTCTTCTTTTTTCAATTCTTCCAATAGTTCATTAATCATCTTAATCAATTTCTATCCCTCCTTGATAATTTTATTTTGCCTGTAATAATATCAACGCCAATTGTTATATCTTTAATTTTTTATAGCTGAACTAATTCTAGAATTATGTAAATGTTTTTGACTGTAATTTCGATAGACACTACATATATGCAGTCATTAAAAGACTAAAAAATCTCTTTTTTTCTAGCTTTCCAATTAATCTAGAATTTTAAAAACTTCACTACCAGGTACTATTTTATCAAAATAAACAGAATCAAACAAAGTAAGACCAATATTTACTTTTCCTATGATTGAAGTTGAGAGGTCAACCTCCTTAACTTTAAATATAAATTCTTTGGTTGAATTTTTAATTAGTACATTACTTCCAGTTATATCAAGATTATTTATTGGAAATTCATCATCGAGATCACCAATAACAATACAACCTCTTTTTTCATCTCTAATAGTAAAACATACATTCATTATTTTTTTATAATGCATAGAAGGGTGCTCCTATCTGTTAATAATATTAAATATTTAGCTGGATACCAATTTACAGAAACATCCGATAAAAGGTTGTTAAGGTTAGCTAGAGTCACATAGTAATTTTAATCCTTCACCACAATGCACCCAGTATAACAATAATAATATCAAGCATAGGAGTTTTGCACTAGGGTATTTTGTCTACCATGTATGTTTTATATTTAGGTATTAAGAAAATACAAATATTTTCCAATTTCTACTTAAGCACAATACACGGCTTTAAATTCAACTCCTGTAATTCCAGCTTTTTTAAATTCGTCTTTTGCAGATTGATGTACAAACGTCGCTACTTCCTCTTTTATTCGGAAAACCTTGTTTTGAGGACGAATTCTATAAAAATCAAAATAAATCTTCTTAAAATCATACACTATTTGATTTGAAATTTTAAATGTTTCAGCTCCGCTAGACTCATAATCACAAAAAGGCTACATCAGCGAAAACTGAGTAACCTGTAAAGTATTTATTATTCTTCAAGTTTATAAATCTTTATGGCTTTATCATTACCATTCTCAAAAAAATACAGCCTTTCACATTTTGGACAACGCCAAACATCAACTTTAGGGGATGGTAAATCTAGTGTATCAATCTGTCCAAGATTGATAATATCATCCCACTCTTTATCTGTAAAAACTCTTAATTCAATATCATTCGGTGCAAGAGTATTTGATAAGACTTCTCCACATTTACATGTCATTCGTGCCATAATAACTCACCTCTCATCCCATTAAGGACAACTAGTTATTTATATTTTATAAATAGTTGCTCTTTCCAAAAATTTTTTGACTATTATTAGCCAGTATCATTTATTTTTTCTCTAGTACTAATTTGTCCTTGTTATATTTATTTCTTAGTGGTTCATAAATACCATATACATTAGGAATAAAATCCCTTCCGAATTCATTTATCTTTTTTTATGACACTGAATGCAAGTTCAGTATCTTGAAAGTCCTTTAAACTCATAATGACAAAGTCAACCAAATTAAATGTATTTGTCATTTATCTCACTCCAAATTTTCAGCTTCCTCACACCAGCATCTTGAGCTACTTTTAATAACTTTGGTTCAAAACCTGAATCTCCTGTGGGTGTAAAATAAGTTATAGTCTTAGACTTTGTTAATCGTGCAGTATCACAAAGATTTGTAAGCATTTCCACAATTTATATACTCTTTTTCAAGATTCTATGATAGGTAGGCATATCTTTTGCTGCAGCAGCTACCACCTCAAGCTTTCCGGCATGAATCATTTCTTCAATACGTAATGCTACCCAGGAATCACTAATTCCCAGTTGGTATTTTCCAAGTACATGTCCGATAATTTTTGCTTCATAGAATTCATCGGTTTCTTCTGCTATTTCACGAAGAATAAAGTCATCATAAATTGATTCGGATACACTGACCAATTGGCCGTTCAGCACAGCACGCAAAGGCGAGTTTTCCCTTTTAAGCTCACGCCAATGATATGCACAGCCTTCAATGAATGCTGGCAAAACGGGTTTCTGTAGGTTAAGATATTGATGCCATTCTCCGGGAGTTACTTCACTCCAACAGCTTTTACGAGCAATGTTACCTCCTTCGAAAGCTTCCCATTCCGGAAATTTAACAATAAAAACCTGTCCACTATCTACATTCCACTGTTCCAACAGCCCCATGAACCAATAAAGGCCACACATTTCATCAGGATTACTGCTGTACCAGATTCTAAGGGATTCTCCCGCCGAAGCACGTTCCCGAACCGTTTTGAGGTCTTCATTTGCCCTCTCGATTATTTCACGAACCGTTTGATGCCCATCAATATTGGGAAAATTTCCGTATAAACGTTCCAATGTCTGTATCCGTTTATCTCCGGGGTGATTTTCTGAAATATCTCCAATACTCAGCACCAGACCAAATCCAAAGATGTCTTTGGGATTTCCTCCTAAAGGAGTAGCTCTTTCCCATGCCAAACGCTCTTTTTCCTCTACTTTCCGCTTAGCAGCCTCTATTTCCTCTTCGGTTGGTTCTCTTCCATCCTCATGACTGATAAAAACGCTAAAAACACCGCCTCTATATTTTCCCTCTCCATAGTGTTGAGCTATTTTTAGGCTCCCACAAGCACTATCGCTAAATACAATATCAATCATAAAATTACTCTCCATATCCAAAAATTTTTATCTGCAAGATTATATAAATTAATGGCAAGCAGTCAGATAATATTTCATTAAAACAGTTTACCCTTCAATTTTAGGTTCATTTTGGATTAGTTCTGAAAAAGTACCTTTTGACAGGTTATAGACAAAACTACCGCTCTGTGTTACATAATCCTCATCATGCACAATATATTCAATTCTTATATTATCTTCATCAATCATTGTGTTTAATCTGTACCCTATATCCGGTCTGTGCTCGTTAACTTTATAATTGAAGACTACTCCTTGCTTCTTGAAATATTCCATAACTTGTTCAAATGTAAACGATCTTTCAAATATTACTTCTTTCTTTTTGGTATCAATGATTATAAAATCCTGCCACAATCTTCCGTAATACTCAATTACTGCTTTTGACTGACCCAAGACCCATCGCAGGTCACTATAATACCCGGCAATATCATCGATTTCAAAGTTACTATCCCCATCATTTACAACAATTTTATCAATTATATGTTCAGTTTCTTTTTCATATCGAGTGTAAGTATAAACGGCAATACTTGTTTTATTATCCTCGGAATTTAGAGTTTCCACAGACTCATTATATTTATTGTCTGTACCATTATTAGATTCTGAATTTGATGACAACTGTTTTTCATTATAGATCTCTGTATAGGAGTCCTTATCTAGAGAAATCACAAGTTCATGTTCAGGGGTGCACTTATATGTAACTTGCATTCCATCAATATAAGTTTGATGTACCACACCATCAACGGGCTTCCGATAAAACTCCATCAAATAACGGTAAATATCCTCCCCGCTTTTTCCAAACAGCAAATTAAAAGTTTCAAACAGTTGTGAACTATAATCATCAACCAATTCAGGAAACGTCAAGTATTTAACGCAGAATTCAATGATATCCTGCTCCCTATCAATACTGAAATTGAATATATCAACACCATTCTTGCCTCCAACAAGCTGAGATTTTTTCTTTTCAAGTACATAATACAAGGAAAGTTTATCATTATACTCCAGGCTAATATTATTGTCACCTTCACAAAGTAGATGTATAATTTGGACAAGTTTTTGGGATAAGTCCGGTAACTTTTCATAGGTGTAAGGTTCATACATATCCCCACTCTTTACAAGAAGCTTTTCCTTTTCATTTATCATACAATTAATTGCATTTAGTTTTTTGTCCGAGTAGTCCGGCATATAGGTTTGGTATGTATTATTATCTTCTCTTACGGATAATGTGTTTTTTTCCGATACAACGGCACAACTCTCAAAAATTACCATCGAACATAACAATAAAAAAATCAATCCTATTTTTTTCACAATTAGCTGCCCCCTAAACCGTCTTTTATCTTAGATATTTTTGTTGTACATCACTTTATCGAACTACTGGCAAAATATTAGGTTTGTAACAAATACTATTTTACTTTTCACCTTTAATATCTATCATTCCAATTCAAAATCCTGTTTTTCCCTACTAAACCGCTCTTCAATAAAACCTGAAGCCAACGCAGTAATGGGAATTGTGAATATAATGCCTATGCTACCGGCAATTGCCCTTACTATCTCAGAGGCAATCATATCCCAGTTGATTATATATGCAAAGGGAATTTCGTAGGCTATAAGCAAAAGCAAAAGATGAAGTGAGCCTCCAACGTATGCAAGAATCAAGGTGTTTGCCATAGTTGCCATGGTATCCTTGCCGACATTCATTCCGGCTTTAATCAGGTCGGATTTTTTAATTTGAGGGCTGTTTTCCTTTATTTCATTAATGGCAGATGCAATGGACATTCCCACATCCATGGTAGCTCCCATTGTTCCTATTATGATTCCTGCAAAAAGCAGTCCT
>Ga0134095_1002488_pt1 | contig 10083 bp, 7 predicted proteins | sample 6_2taG_FD_94449 | JGI IMG/M metagenome (GOLD analysis project Ga0134095, IMG submission 94449) | Switchgrass degrading microbial communities from high solid loading bioreactors in New Hampshire, USA - 6_20_20_110_A2 metaG | ecosystem: Engineered > Bioreactor > Semi-continuous > Anaerobic >... | reverse complement strand
TTTACTGCCACTTCGTCTATATCAACGGCGGTAACAGCTTCAGCCCCCAATTTTGCAGCAATTATCGAAAGTATACCGGTACCGCAGCCCAAGTCCACCACTTTATCACCAGGCTTCACATACTTCTCCAGTAGTGCCGAGCACATTTTTGTAGTCTCATGAGTACCGGTCCCAAAAGCCATGCCCGGATCCATCTCAATAACAATCTCGTCATCCTTTTTCTCGTAGTTTTCCCAGGAAGGCTTTACAACAAGTTTGTCAGTCAGATTGAAAGGTTTGTAATACTTCTTCCAGGAAGTACTCCAATCCTCATCATTCAACTGTGAAATTCCGACAAAACCTTCGCCCACATCAAGAAACTGTCCTATAAACTTGAGTTTCTCCTCAATTAAGTTTATGAGTTCGGGAATGTTCACATCCTCCGAAAAATATGCCTTAATAGTGACTCCATCGCCCAAGCCGCTTAAAAATTCGTCATCGGCATAATCCAAAGTGTCGGGTTTCGAAAGTTCGCTAATAATGTCATTAGGATCTTCAATGGCCACTCCTCCGGCTCCTATGTTTGTAAGCATATCGGTCACTGCATCGTATGCTTCTCCAGTTGTTTTTATCTTAACTTCGTGCCAAATCATACGGTCCTCCCTTTATTTTTCGGCTACATTCCCAAAGCATCCTTCATCTTGTCAAAAAAGGATTTTCTTTGTTCATATACTTCGTCGCCGCTTAATTTGCAAATTCCCTTAACAAAGCTTTTTGCTTTTCATTGAGTTTCTTAGGCACTTCGACGTGCACTTTGACATATTGATCTCCACGTCCACTTCCTCTAAGGAAGGGTATACCTTTATTTTTAAGCCTGAAAACAGTCCCGGTCTGAGTTCCTTCCGGTACCTGGTATTTTACCTTTCCGTCCAAAGTCGGAACTTCCAATTCAGTACCTAAAGCAGCCTGCACAAAAGTTATAGGCATTTCGCAAATGACATCGTTGCCCTCTCTCTTAAAAATAGCATGGGGCTTAACTTTTACCAAAATAAACAAATCTCCGTAAGGACCGCCCTTTATACCCGGCTCGCCTTCACCGCCTAATTTTATCGTCTGTCCGTCGTCAATTCCCGCAGGTATGTTTATTTTAATCTTCTTCTGCTTTCTCACCCTACCCTTGCCGTTACAAGCATCGCATGGATTTGTAATAACCTTGCCTTCTCCATGGCAGACATCACAGGTCTTAATATTCACAAACTGACCGAAAGGCGTTCTCTGCTTGTACTGGATTTGCCCCGTTCCGTTACAATGCTGACAAGTCGAAGGTGAGGTACCGGGCTTTGAACCGGAGCCTTCACACTTTTCACAGGTCTCCATCCTGTGAATTGAAATCTCTTTTTCAACTCCAAAAGCCGCTTCTTCAAAACTTATTTCCACTGAGGACTTCAAATCGGCACCCCTCTGGGGTCCCCTGCGTGTCCTCGATGTAGTTCTTCCTCCAAAGCCACCAAAAATGGTTTCAAATATATCTCCAAAATCACCAAAACCACCAAAATCACCAAAACCACCATTGAAGCCGCCAAAACCGCCCTGTTCAAAACCGGCATGGCCGAACTGATCATACTGAGCCCTCTTTTGAGGATCACTTAATACTTCATAGGCCTCATTTACCTCTTTAAATTTTGCCTCAGCCTCTTTATTGCCCGGATTTATATCGGGATGATATTGTTTTGCCAGCTTTCTGTAAGCCTTTTTTATTTCAGCATCGGATGCACTTTTACTAACTCCAAGGACTTCATAGTAGTCCCTCTTTCCAGCCATCCAATCAACTCCTCTAAATCATTAGTCTTATAAACATAGAAAAAATTATACCACATTGAATACATCAATAGCAAATATCTTAAAAAAAGCCAAAGCCATTAACAATGACTTTGGCCCTTTTTTAATATTGAGAATATTATTTGTCGTCATCCACTACTTTGTAATCGGCATCGTACACATTTTCCTGTCCGCCGTCAGCTCCCGCCTGCTGGCCGCCGCCCATATCCGGACCTGCCGCACCCGGGTTTTGCTGATAGATTTTTGCCGATACTTCATAGAAGGCTTTGCTCAAATCTTCGGTAGCTTTCTTTATAGCTTCTGTATCGGTACCTTTAAGAGCTTCCCTAACCTTGTTTATTTCGGCCTCAACCTTTGCCTTGTCTTCGCTCGAGATCTTATCGCCGAGATCTTTTAATGTCTTTTCCGACTGGAATACCATGGAATCGGCATTGTTTCTGATTTCAACCGCTTCTTTTCTAGCACGGTCTTCCGCCTCATATTTCTGTGCTTCCTTAACAGCCTTGTCTATTTCTTCTTCCGTCAAGTTGGTAGAAGCAGTAATGGTAACTTTCTGCTCTTTACCGGTACCCAAATCCTTGGCAGAAACATGGACAATACCGTTTGCATCTATATCGAAGGTAACTTCAATCTGGGGAACTCCCCTTGGAGCCGGTGGAATACCGTCAAGATTGAATTCACCGAGCAATTTGTTGTCTGCAGCCATCTGTCTTTCTCCCTGGAATACCCTGACGGTAACAGCAGTCTGTCCGTCGGCGGCAGTTGAGAAAATCTGGCTCTTTTTAGTCGGTATTGTTGTATTTCTTTCAATCAATTTTGTAAATACTCCACCCAAGGTCTCAATACCGAGAGAAAGTGGAGTTACGTCAAGGAGAAGCAAATCTTTACTTCACCGGTAAGTACTCCGGCCTGAATAGCCGCACCTATTGCAACGCATTCATCAGGGTTAATACCTTTGAAAGGCTCTTTATTGAAATACTTCTTTACAGCTTCCTGAACTGCAGGTATTTTTGTGGAACCTCCAACCAAAAGTATCTTGTCAATATCGTTTGGAGTAAGATCCGCATCCTGCATAGCACGTCTTGTAGGTTCCATAGTCTTTTCCACAAGATCGGCAGTCAACTCGTCAAATTTCGCCCTTGTTATGGTAATGTCGAGATGCTTCGGTCCTGTGGCATCAGCTGTTATAAACGGCAAATTGATATTGGAGGTTGTCACGCTGGAAAGCTCGATTTTAGCTTTTTCTGCAGCTTCTTTAAGTCTCTGCATAGCCATTTTGTCGTTTCTCAAATCAATACCGTTCTCATTCTTGAAAGTTTCTATCAAATAATCCATTATTCTTTGGTCAAAATCGTCTCCACCCAGTCTGTTGTTACCGTGGGTTGCCAAAACTTCAAACACTCCGTCTCCAATCTCGAGTATGGATACGTCGAAGGTACCTCCACCCAAGTCGAATACAAGAATTTTTTGGTCAGTTTCCTTATCCAAGCCGTAAGCCAACGCTGCAGCTGTAGGCTCGTTTATAATTCTTAAAACTTCGAGGCCTGCTATTTTACCTGCATCTTTTGTAGCCTGTCTTTGCAAGTCACTGAAGTACGCAGGAACTGTTATAACAGCCTGAGTTACCTTCTCACCCAAATAACTTTCGGCATCAGCTTTGATTTTTTGAAGGATCATAGCTGAAATTTCCTGAGGTGTGTAAGATTTATCGTCAATTTTTACTTTTCTGTCTGTTCCCATATCCCTTTTTATGGATATAACAGTTCTTTCCGGATTGGTAATTGCCTGTCTTTTGGCAACCTGACCTATAAGTCTTTCTCCTGTCTTGGAAAATGCCACAACCGACGGAGTTGTCCTGCTACCCTCGGAATTGGTTATTACAACAGGCTCTCCACCTTCCATAACAGCCACACATGAGTTTGTAGTACCTAAGTCTATACCGATTACTTTGCCCATAACAATATTATCCTCCTTCTATACAGATATAAATTTTACGTTAAATGCTCAAATTGAATAATAAAATTTCTATTCTAATATAATAAAACTTGTTGTCGTCACTAAAAAACAGTTTTATTTTTAACTTATAAATTTATATCTTTGAATTCTTCTCTTTGTCTAAGACAATTGATATAAATAATTTCTCGAGGATACAATGAGAAGTTTAAAATCCCCCTCGAGAAATTACATACTAAAGCAAAAAACTTAATTTGCCACCTTAACCATGCTGTGCCTTATGACCTTGTCCTTACAAATATATCCTTTTTGGAACTCTTCAACCACTACATTATCCCCATATTGTTCATCTTCTATATGAGAAACTGCATTATGCAAGTTAGGGTCAAATTCATTTCCCACAGCTTCGATAGCTTCAACATCCAACTTTTCCAAAACATCTCTTATCTGGCGATAAACCAGTTCTATCCCTTCTTTGAGGGAATCGGCATTTGTGGTGTTTTTGGCAGCCTCCAAGGCCCTTTCGAGATTGTCCACAACCGGTAAGAAAGCAGCCACCACATCGCTTGTCGCATCCAAATACAGTGCTTCCTTTTCCTTGGCAGTTCTTTTCTTATAGTTGTCAAACTCGGCTGCCAATCTTTGAAGCTTGTTAAAATACTCCTCACACTGCCTTGTCTTTTCTATGAGCTGAGCTTTTGTTTTTTCCACTTCCTCACAACAAGATGCATCGCCTGATTGACTTTCTTCCTCTTTCGCTTCCGCCTCTGTTTGGACATCGTTTTCTATATCGGCATTGTTATCGTTTTCAAGGCTTTGCTCCAAATTTTCCTCATTAATATTTTGCTCTGCACCCTTTGTTAGGTTCTCATTTTTGTCCATTGGAATCAGTTAACCCTCCTTTGATTATTTTACTGTCTCTATCGTTGTTAAGATAATTGGACCCGGCTATTCTGGCAAGTTCTTCATTTATCTTTTTCCTCACATAATTCAATGCTGCAAGCACCCTGGCATACTCCATCCTTGTAGGTCCGATTATGCCGATAGTACCCACCACCACACCGCCTAAGCTGTAGGTAGCGGTAATCACGCTGCAGTCTCGCATTTCCTCAATTACATTTTCCGAACCTATCTGTATGTTCACGCCGTCTCCGCATTTGTTTATGTTTTTAAGAAGCATTGACAACACATTCTTTGTATCTATCATGTTCAAAAACTCTCTAGCCTTGCCCACATCCCTAAATTCCGGATGATTCAATATATTAGTCGTACCTTCAAGGTATACTTCCGAAGCATCTATCTGGTTTATACATTCTGTAACGCCATTTAAAATCGGCATCAACACCTCTTGGGGAGATCCGATTAAAATCTCTATTTCCCTAATAACTACAATATTAATCTTTTCCAAAGTAAGACCGCTCAATTTTTCATTGATTATATTTGAAACCCTTATCAAAAATTCGGGAGAAACCGTTTCGGGAATCTTAATCAAAGTATTTTTAACAATCCCTGCATTGGTAACCACAACAACCAATGCACTTCCCTTTTCTATAGGAACAACCTGTACAGCTTTCAGTATACTACTTTTACTTTCCGGGGTCGATGCCATGGATGTATATTTTGTGAAACGGGACATAGTCACCGATGCCTGTCTTAGAAGTTGACTGAGTTCATTGATTTTTGTCTCCATTTCACTTTTCATTATGTTTATCTCTTCAACTGTAAGTTCGCAAGCTTTCATAAGTTGGTCTACATAAAATCTGTATCCTTTGTCGGATGGTATTCTTCCTGCCGATGTATGAGGCTGTATCAGATACCCCATCTCCTCAAGATCCGACATTTCATTTCTAATAGTGGCAGAACTCAAACCCAACTCATGTCTTTTAGATACCGATCTTGATCCTATAGGTTCCGCGGTGCTGATGTAATCGTCGATAATAGCGTGTAGAATCATCTTCTTCCTATCGTCCAAAAACATCATTTATCTCTCCTTTTGTTAGCACTCTAATCGATTGAGTGCTAATTCTATTCTAAAAATACCACCGTAGTATTCTTTTGTCAAGATATTTTTATGGATATTATTTGCCGTCGGATTGTCGCAATATTCGCATCAGCTGTCGTTACTTACCCATGTTTTCTTTCTATTTCAAATAAAATCAATGGGCTTTAAATAAATTCCATAAATACCTGATTTGCGTAATCAAGACCTAATGAAGTTAATGCTATTTTCCCTCCTTTCACCGTAAGCAATTCCTTTTTTAGCATTTTATCTATTTGACTTCCGTATACATTTAAAATGTCCTCATTAAACCTGTTTTTAAAATCCTCCATCCGCACTCCATCAACAAGTCTCAATCCTAAAATCATGAACTCGGTCATACTTTCCTTTCTATCTATGAACTCAATATTTTCCGAAATTTTTCCATCTAACTTCAATCTATCGATATACTCTTTAGGATCATATATATTGTTAAATCGGGCCGATTGGAAAAACGAATGGGCTCCCGCCCCAAAACCTATGTATTCCTCAGCACTCCAATAAATAAGGTTGTGCCGGCATTTAAATCCCGGTTTTGCAAAATTGGAAATTTCGTAATGCCCATACCCTCTGTATTTAAGATACTCCTTGCAAAAGCCGTACATTTCCCGGTCAATATCGTCATCTATCGGTACAAGTTCCCCTTTTTCAAGTTTGTCTCCAAACACCGTATCCTCTTCAATTTTAAGGCTGTAACATGACAGATGCTCAGGTTCAAAAGCCGTTACCTTCTCTAGAGTTTGCCGCCAGTCCTCCAAGGTCTGGCCGGGAATTCCGAAAATCAAATCCACATTGATATTGTCAAACCCAACCTTTCTTGCCAAAGTAAAAGTTTGCTCAAACTCGTAAGATGTATGAATCCTCCCGAGTTTTTCAAGTATCGCATCCTGCCAGGCTTGAAGTCCGATGCTTAAACGGTTTATCCCCACCTCCCTGTACCTTTCAAGTTTTTCCCCCGTCAAGGTTCCGGGATTGGTCTCAATGCTGATTTCAGCCTTATTGTCCACAGCAAACTCTTGATGTAAAAAACTTAAAACTTCATATATATATTGTGCATCAACCGCCGAAGGTGTACCTCCACCGATAAAAATTGTTTTTATTTTTACGTCTTTTAGTTTCTCCCCATAGGAGGCAATTTCCTTTTTCAATGCACTAAAATATGCAGGGACAAGCTCATCCCTGCATGCAAAAGAATTAAAGTCACAGTAATAACACTTTGCCTTGCAAAAAGGTATGTGAATATATATACCGATACCGTTATCCATAAAATATCCCATCCTTAAGTATCGAGTTTGAGAACGCTCATAAAGGCCTCTTGCGGAACTTCTACACTGCCCACCTGCCGCATTCTCTTCTTTCCTTCCTTTTGCTTTTCCAAAAGCTTTTTTTTTCTGGTTATATCTCCACCGTAGCATTTCGCCAAAACGTCTTTTCTATATGCCTTTACCGTCTCCCTTGCAATTATCTTGCCACCGATACAGGCCTGAATGGGTATCTCAAATTGCTGTCTCGGAATGGTATCTTTGAGTTTTTCGGCAATCCTTCTTCCACGGGCATAGGCCTTGTCCTTGTGAACGATAAAGGAAAGGGCGTCCACCATTTCTCCGTTTAGAAGTATATCAAGCTTTACAAGATCCGACTCTTTGTATCCTATAAGTTCATAGTCCAAGGAAGCATATCCTTTCGTCCTTGATTTCAAAGCATCGAAAAAGTCATATATTATCTCGTTCAAAGGCATTTCATAAGTCAGCATTACCCTGTTTTCGTCAATATAGGTCATATCCTTGTAAATCCCGCGGCGTTCCTGCGAAAGTTCCATGATATTACCGACAAATTCGGTGGGAAACATAATAGTGGCCTTAACCATCGGTTCCTCCATAGTCTCAATTTCCGTTAACGGAGGCAAATTGGTGGGGTTGTCTATATATATTTCCTCACCGTCTTTCTTCAATATCTTATATATAACACTAGGTGCAGTAGTGACAAGATCGAAGTCATATTCCCTCTCTAGACGCTCCTGAATGATTTCCATATGAAGAAGCCCCAAAAATCCGCATCTGAAGCCAAATCCCAAAGCAACGGATGATTCCGGTTCAAATGTTAACGAGGCATCGTTCAATTGAAGCTTTTCCAACGCATCCCGTAAATCACCGTATTTGGAACCGTCTGCGGGATAAATTCCGCAAAACACCATGGGATTAACCTTTTTGTAACCCGGTAGCGGTTCTTTTGCCGGATTGGACACCAGTGTTACCGTGTCACCCACTCTCGTATCCTTAACATTCTTTATACTTGCGGCAATATATCCGACTTCACCGGCTTTAAGCTCATCACAGGGTGCCAGGGAGCCCGGTCTGAAATAGCCCACCTCGGTAACAACAAATTCCTTTTTGGTATACATCATCCGGATTTCGTCACCGACTTTCACCGTTCCCTCTTTAACCCTTATGTATACAATAACACCCTTGTAGCTGTCGTAATAGGAATCGAATATAAGAGCCCTTAATGGTGCATCTTCATCCCCCTTGGGGCTGGGTATCACCTTTACCACCTTTTCCAAAACCTCTTTGATGTTTAATCCGTTCTTTGCAGAAATCAACGGTGCCTCACTGGCATCAAGGCCTATGACATCCTCAATTTCCTTCTTTACAACATCCGGCTGGGCACTGGGCAAATCAATCTTATTGATTACAGGCAATATTTCAAGATCATGCTCAATAGCAAGATAGACATTGGCCAAAGTTTGGGCTTCTATCCCTTGGGCAGCATCAACAACAAGTATTGCACCTTCACAGGCTGCAAGACTTCGTGAAACTTCATAGTTGAAGTCCACATGCCCTGGAGTATCTATGAGATTGAACACATATTCCTCTCCATCATCGGCCTTGTATATCATTCTAACCGCCTGGGATTTTATGGTTATACCTCGTTCCCGCTCGATATCCATATTATCCAAAACCTGTTCTTCCATTTCACGTTTGGTAAGAACACCGGTCTCTTCAATCAATCTGTCCGCCAATGTAGACTTTCCATGGTCTATATGAGCAATTATACAAAAATTTCTAATTTTTCTTTGTCTCTCACTTGCCATCCATTCATCCTCCAATAGAAAAACCGCAAATTTCATTGAATATATATAAAGTTAAAATAAAAAAGTTCCAAGCTATAACTATATCAGCATATAATTATAACACAAGAACTTTTTTGTGAATAGGATATTTCATTTTATTTTACACCGAATTTATTTTAAGACTGTCACATATTTAAACTTTGTCAAAACCGGAAAAGTCAACCCTCGTAAACAACCAAACTACTCTCTTAATGCAGCCGAAAGTTTGTCCGAAAGACTTTCCCATTCATCAGCAGAGTCGGCAATTTTCAGATTTAAATCATATTGCTCTTCATAGGAACGTATGAATTCTTTCAACTCTTCTGTTCCCTTTTGTCCCACATCTTTTAACTTTTTCACAACTTGGGCAATCTCTAAAGCCGCGTTGGCAAGTTCCTTCGAATCACTGCTCAAACTTTGAATCTGCCGCTGTTTTTCGTCACTTACCTCGGAAAAACTGTTAAATATGGCATTCAAAGTGTTGAAGGAACCCAATCCCCTGTCAATCATCTGGGTACCCGAATCTATATTTTCCATGGCCTTCTTTGATAGAATCTCTATATCATTTATAAGTTCGGTTATTTCAGTTGCAGCCTGCTTGCTGAGTTCTGCCAGTTTTACCACTTCAACGGCAATTACGGCAAATCCCTTTCCTTGAATACCGGCCTTGGCAGATTCCACCTGGGCATTGAATGCTACAAGTTTTGTGTCCCGGGCAATGGAAGATATAATTTCAACTATTCTCTTTACCTCCAAAGACCTTTCTCCCACTTTATAAATAAGCTTTTTACTCTCCTGCTTGTTTTGGTTTATGTCCATCATTTGATCGGTGGCACTGTCTATTAAACCCTTGACGCTTTGTTTGATTTCAGCGGCTTTCGTTGACATACTCGCTATATTTTCAAAGTTTTCCGATATGTCGTTAAGTTCCTGTGAAATGTTTTCTATTGTATTTAAGGTTTGCCCCATGTATTCGGAATTGTCCTCGGCTTTTGAATCCATCTGACTTGTAAGTGCTTTTACGTTTTCACTCGTATCCCTTGCCTTATCGGCAATGGAGGCATAATGCTTTGCCTCAGTAAATATACTTTGGGAAACTTCAAAAATTTTGCTTTTAATCAAATCAATTTTACCTACTATTGAATTTTGCTCTTTTTTGTTTTCG
>Ga0134095_1002475_pt1 | contig 10135 bp, 11 predicted proteins | sample 6_2taG_FD_94449 | JGI IMG/M metagenome (GOLD analysis project Ga0134095, IMG submission 94449) | Switchgrass degrading microbial communities from high solid loading bioreactors in New Hampshire, USA - 6_20_20_110_A2 metaG | ecosystem: Engineered > Bioreactor > Semi-continuous > Anaerobic >... | reverse complement strand
TAGATGGTATAATAATCATGAGACTTGAACGCTCCTTTCTGGGAGGTAATGGTGGTTTTGCAGTTTCCATTATACCAGAGGCGTTTCAGGTCTCATTTTTATTATTAAGTTAACAGACCAAAAGATTATTATTGGAGGCATAATTATGAAAAGAAGATATGTATATCCTGCTATATTTCATCCTGAAGACACGGGATTCTCAGTGTTTTTCCCTGATCTCAAAGGCTGCCAGACGCAGGGTGATACCCTGGAAGAAGCCACAATAAAAGCTCAGGAAGCATTGGGAATTTATATGGAGTGCCTGATAGATGACAAGAAAAAAATCCCTGCCGCATCATCGCCTGGAGATCTTCAGATTTCCGGTAATGATTTTGTAGTCATGATCTGCATAGACATTAAGGATTATTTGTCAAACAACAAGCCTGTGAAAAAGACCTTGTCAATCCCTGCATGGCTTAATGAAGAAGCTGAAAAACAGCATATCAACTTCTCATCGGTCTTAAAAGAAGCTCTTATTGAGAAACTAAGCGATTAGTACTTGTTAATGATTAAGAATTTGGGCCGCACCAGGACTTTTGAATTCATTGGAGCGGCCCTTTTCCAGCAATAAGGCCTCAAGCCGGAATTTGATTTATTGCCTTATCCATGCCATAAAACCAGGTCCCGCCGGAATGCTATGGGCAATCCATCCGCAGTGTCGTTCAATTCTTTATCATGGTATGGTATTATTTTATATGAAAATGGTTTTAAGGATGTATTTCCTATGAATAGGCGAAAGGTATTATTTTCGGTACTTGCTTTGATCGTTGTTATTGCCGTCGCTGTCACAATAATCTGGCCATATGTCCGTGATACGGCCTCTCCTTCCGCCGCGCCGGCGGCAGATGTAGGAGCGACATCTCCAATTTTCGAAGCCTACTAATCTATTCCTTGCATTGCCCTATTTTTTCTTTGCATGTTTCGGTAGAGCGCATTCAATGTTAAGGCGGCAAGTCTTCGGGGCGCTTCAGGCTGGAATGTTATAAAAAACGAGGTACCCCTTTGGATACCTCGTTTTTATCAAGTCTTGTCTTCGTTGCAGTAACGGTTGCAGTAACACTGGCACCCTGTTTACCCTGATAGTTTGCTATCATCAATTGCTGCGGTGGAAAATCCCTGCGATTGCATTCCAGATGTCGCGGAACATCTTTATGAGACGGGACCAAAATGTTCCGTTATCAGTTTCAACATTACTTGCAGTTTCATCGTTGCTGCTATTGTCCACCTTAATCTCCTGACTGCGCATAATATATTGTATACTGGATGGCGTGCCGTTTTGGGGTGAAGTGAGCGAAACCGGCTCGGCTTCCGCATCCATCATCAGCAGGTTGTTTTCATCGCCGGTATACTTTTCCCATTCTTCTTCTATCAGGGAGGTTAACGTATCTTTCGCATTGCGAATCGTATCGGTTTCGTCAAGACCGGCAGATGATTTTCGAAGGGCTTCTGCCAGAGAGATCAGGACTTGTTTTGTGCCCTCATCCAGATCGCTTCCGCTGCTGCGCAGCAGGGATTCGGCAGTTTTGAGAAAACTGTTAATGTCTTGCAAGCTTTTCTCCAGGGCTGTGGAAAGATCCGAGGCATCGGATAGAGCCTGCTGAGCATCCGGTACATAGGAGTTGATTGTATCATCCAGTTTCCGGATAATATCCAGAGCGTTGTCGGCGTTAACGCTTACACGGATTGCCAGATCCCCCAGCTCATCCAAATGTTTGGTCAGTTCGGAAATTTCACCTTTATGGTCATTCAGGTCAGACAGCAGATTTGAGGCCAGCTTAGACATGCGTCGCAGATCGCCGCTGAGGCCGGAATCTCCCAGTGAACTGCACAGGACTTTAAGATCGTTTATGACGACTGTCGTAGGGATAGTAATCTTTTGAACCAGGTTATTCACTTCCAGGATTGTCTGGTTTACTTTAGATATTATGCTGTTGGCGGTCTCCATAAATTTGAGTTGTTCTTCAAAATCGGGGGCGCTTGCGGCATCGAGCAATGCGATGATGCCTTCAGCCTCTTTTTCACTTCTGTTTCCGAATTGAATCAGAAAGTCCTTGAAGGACAGATTATCTTTTGTAAACCCATAAGGATTATTATTAATAAATCCATAATATTGGCTATATGCGTCCATCGCCCTATCTACTGCTTCCATCACTTCCGCGGCGGTTGTCATTCCGCCTACGTTAATGGTATCCACCGTGGAAATGCCAGAAATGCTAGCCAGCGATTTTTCTAACGTTGTAAGGCTGAATTTCAGGTCATCCAGATAGTCGCCCAGGTCATCCAGGTCATCTTCCAGGAAGGCAGCTATGTCGGCAGCCGATTTGTTGTAAGATTCCATATCAGCTGTCAAACTTCTTAGATTTTTCATGTCATCCTGCAGTTTCACGATGATAGAACGAATATTCTCCAGTTCGGGCTTCAGGGCAACCGTATTTTGCATCAGTTCGGTAAGTGAATCAGTCACATCGGTCAGTGCACTGGATGCTGTGGCCAGATGTGAGGCCGCGGGAGCCAGGGCATCAGTGAGGCCGTTCAGGCTATCCAGAGCCTGGTCCGCCTTCGCATATACGTTGTCCTTTCCGGCGGAAATGGTATTCCTTGCCGAGTTAAGCCTGTCGAGACCGTTCGCTGCCGTGTTCAGACTTTCGCTCATACCATCAAGCGTATCAAGAATGACATCCAGACTGTTGCATATGGCATGGTAGGAATCATCAATCTTGTCCCGGGCATTCTTAAGATCGGCGATCTGGTCCAGTTGTGCCAATGTGGCTGGAACGGCCACGAAGTACATGCCGCCGAAAGAAAAGCTGTCTGATCCAACTCGAATAGTGAAGTGCCGTTCTTCACCGGGCAAAACGAGGTAAAGCACCGAACGCAGATTGCCGATGAGCTGGACCTGGGCTCCTTCAGCTTCCAGTGAAAGAATGTCATCAGCATTGAAAGCCGCAGTAGCGAGAAGGACTAAATTATTCCGGCTATATTCGGAAGCAGACGGATTTGGGGTCACATCCAGATTGATCTCCACAAGTCCGGTCTTGCTGGCCAGCTGGTCTGCCGGTGTTGGGACGCCGTTAAGACGGTATGATATGGATATGGTCCATGGCAGGTCATAATAAGGCTGCATGGTCTTGCCTTCAAAGTAGAAACGGTCGGGTGTACCATTGCTGAAATCAAAGGTGACCGCATCTTCCGACACATGGGGTTCCCTGTCGTCAGTAAGGTTAATTACTTCGTCGTAGGCGCCGTAGTCAACTATTTTGGTATTGCCGTTGGTAAGGTAACTCTTGACTACACTGCCATCAGTAATGTCTCCATAGTAATCCAGTAAGGCATAGAATGCCTCATCGTACGAATGAGCGATATCCGGGGAAACTGCGGCTTCGGCATTGGTTATTGAAGTTCCGGACGATTCGGATGATACTGACTCCGCCGCTGCAGGTAATCCCGACATGCATATATTCGGAAACAACCCGGTACAGACGGCAAGAATAATAGCTGCAAAACGTTTGATAAGCATTTTATTCTGATGAAGAGCTCTCATGAAAACAACCTCCTTTTCAGAAGTGCGTGGCAGTCTCATCGAAATATATACATGTAATCTTCAATCAAACTGCGGAAAGTTTACTGTCAGCCTGTGTTTTAAGGGTCTTTGGCGGCTTCGGGGTCCTCCACCAGCGAGTCGTTCTGTTGATGAGTGGTTCACATGTCACAAGGATAGACGGCAGGATAAAAATGACGATGGCGGCCGAAATCAGTGCGCCGCGGGCCAATAATAAGCACATGCTGCTGATGATTTCGATTTCGGAGATCATTGCAACGCCGAATGTTGCGCAGAAAAGCACCAGTGAGCTGGTGATGATGGAACGATAGGAAGTTGCGGCCGCTATCTGCACAGCCTCTATGCGGTTATACCCCTTCTGTATTTCCTCCCGGAACCGTGATATCATCAGGTCAGCGTAATCGCATGTCGCTCCAAGCTGCACGCAGCTAATCACAATGGGTGCTATAAACGGAATAGGATTAGCGGTGAAGTATGGTATCCCTTCATTGATGAAAATAGCCAGTTCGATAGACACTCCAATAATAAAAGGTATGCTGGCTGATTTGAAAAGTATTGCTACAACCAGCAGGAACAGAATAATTGAAATATACCCGGTAACCCTGAAATCCTCGTCGGCTACGCTAATCAGGTCTTTACTCAGTACTGCCTCACCGGTTATAGCTGCGTCCGGATCATAAGCCTTGACGATCTTCTCTATCCGGTCTATCTGGTCGGCTACTTCGTCGGTTGCCGTATCATAGGTGGAAGTGACCAGGATAAGCTGATAACCGCCTTTCTTGAAAATATTACGAATCTCCTGCGGGACAAAGAAATCGGGCACTGCATTAATGAGCTTATTGTAGGCAATTACTGACTCGATTCATTTGACATTTTCAATTTCCTTGGTCATTTGCTTTACTTTGGCGGCACTCATGTCATCATTTAAAACTATAAAGTGGATCGTTGACATATTATAGTCGCTCTTAAGCTTGTCTGATGCTATGATAGACGGCATGTCCTGCGGCAGGGAACGTTCCAGGTCATAATATAAAGGCGCATTTTTTTGAGCATAGAACGCGGGGATAAACATGAGCAAAAACAGAATAATAAAGGTCTTTCTGTGATTGACCGTAAATCGCGCCAGACCGTTCAGATCCGGAAGCAGTGTTCTATGGTGATATTTGTCTATATATTTATCTAGCTGTAGCAGAATGGAAGGGAGAACGCAAATTGACGTTACGATTCCAATAGCAACCCCTTTAGCCATCACTATACCTATATCGAGCCCCAACCTCAGACGCATAAAGCACAGAGCCAAGAATCCGGCTATAGTGGTCAGGGAACTGCTCATCAATGCCAAGAAAGAGGATGAAATGGCCTTCGCCATCGCCTCACAATTATCCTTATAATATGGCTGCTCTTCCTTATAGCGTGAATAAATGAAAATTGAATAATCCATGGTGACTCCCAACTGCAGGACGGCGGCAATAGAATTTGTGACATAGGAGATTTCTCCAAAGAAGATATTGGTGCCCATATTATACATGATTGCCAGCCCTGTACTTAAAAGGAGCGCCACCGGAAGCAGCCATGAATCCATAGTAAGCGACATGGCAATATATGAAAAAATTACTGCCAGGGCTACATAAACAGGAAGGTCTGAATCCACCAGATCCTTGGTATCTTTGACGAGAACGGAGAAACCGGCAAGGAAGCACTGCTTGTTAACCAGTTTGCGTATACTGTCAATAGCCTGCATGGTTCTCTCCGAAGCGCCTGGCATATCGTACTGGATAATCATGATGGTGGAGTCTCCGGAATAAAATTTCTCCCTTAACTCATCGGTGAACATGTCGGTTGGAATCTGAATTCCTACCAGGCTGGACAGCCAAACGACATTGCTTACTCCAGGCACATCTTCAATTTTCTTCTTAAGCTCGTTTGTGTAGCTCGGCGGCATATTTTCCACAATGAGCATAGTCGTTGCCGTGCTCTTGAACGGTTCCTCCAGAAGAGCCTCGCCCCGGGTGGAATCAAGGTCTGTTGGCAGGTAGGTCAGAATGTCATAGTTTATTCGGGTGGCTACCATTCCCAGAATACTGGGAATGAGAAGCAGCACAGCGATTGTTACAACAAGTTTTGATTTGTATGTAAGCGCGTGAGATATTTTGTCCGACAATTCTGTCACCTTCTCAATTGCACTTTTATCGTCACAAATCTTAGTTTCGCGGCGGGGAAAAGTCAATATAACGGGCATTAACCTTCATAATTTTTAATAATTCACCTGAATGCGTCCAATTTTAATTATTTTTTATAATTTCCTAGTATGAGAACGTTATAATAGAAAATGAGGCTGGTAACATGAAACGAAAAGTCCTTATTGTAGATGATGATACGTCAATTCTGATGCTTATCTACGACGTCCTTACAGAAAACGGCCTGGATGTGGAAATGGCTCAGTCCGGTGAGAAGGCTCTCCAGCTTATTCAGAACCAGCAGTTTGACCTTATCTTGCTGGATATCATGATGAAAGGAATTAGCGGCCTGGAGGTATGCCGTCAAATTCGTGACCGGGTAAGCTGCCCTATTCTCTTTCTCAGCGCCAAGGACAGCATAAGCGACATTGTCCGGGGATTGGACTTGGGAGCAGATGACTACATTACAAAGCCATTTGTAGTGGATGAAGTGGTAGCGCGCATTCATGCCCATCTGCGCAGGGAGGAACGGGCTGACTCCTCACGACCTTCATCTATGCCAATACAGATCGGAGAAATCCGACTTGACCCTATGAGAATGACAGTATCAAAGAACGGAACACCTGTTGAACTTTCTACCCGGGAATTTGAATTGCTTTCTTATCTCATGCACAATGCCGGGCAGATCCTATCCCGTGAGCAGATTTTTCATGACGTATGGAAAACCGAGTATGGCGATATAGGTACTGTAGCCATCAATATCAAAAACCTTAGATCAAAACTGGATCCTGACTGGGAATACATTAAAACCATCTGGGGTTCCGGTTACCTGTTTGTCTCACAAAGTGCTTTTAATGAAGAAAAGGCGGAGAAGAGCGAGAATGCGGGACACGATAAATAACATTATACGGTCGCTCGGTATGGATTGGCTGAATCGCAGATTGTCCAGAAAAATGGTGCTGGGCCTGGTAGTTATAGCCGTATTGAGTTGGATTTTTATGTGCCAGAGTTTTATGGCATACCTGAGCCATTATGCCCGCCGGTCATATTCAGAGATGATGGAGCGGGCAGATGACTATGCCCAGGATGCCGCTGTTGTTTTGGAGAACAGCGAAGACTTTACCAGTCTGAAGGACTACCTTGAAATGCACCAACTTGGGTGTATTGTCTGGGATGCAGATGGAAAGCTTATTTTTACATATACAAATCCGGTAAATGACGATTATGGCGTTATCGCTTCCGCCAAGCGTGAAGCAACCCTCTCCAATGGGCAGAATATCATTTTTCAGATCTGGACGCGCTCAATTCCCCAGCAGTATTTAATCGACTCTCTGCGGTACAAGGTACGAATCGGGCTCTTAGCCCTGAATGCCTGCATCTTTCTGGTTATGGCGGTTCTTATTTTTACTATCGTACTGGTTCCTGTTGTCCGGTTGCGGAAAACCATGCGGCTCTATTATGAACGGGGAAAGTTTCCGGAGCGAAGCAAACGCCTGGACGAGATCGGGAAACTGCAAAACACCTTCGCCGATATGGTAGAAGTGCTTCAGACGAAGGAACAGGCCGAACGGCGCTTGGTAGCGTCCATCTCCCATGATATAAAGAATCCTCTCACTTCGGTTATGGGATATACCGAAAGGCTTCTTTCTACGAATTTGCCCCCGGAAAAACAGCGTCAGTATCTGCAATGCGTGTATGATAAAGCTATAAGAATCAAATCACTGGTGGACAAATTTGACGAATACCTGAATTTAGGTTTACGAGATACCGTACCTTTGAGCTGTGTAAAGGCAAAAGACATTTGCAGCATGCTGCAGAAGGAGTACGGAACTGAACTGGAGGATGCCGGAGTAAATTTTGAAATAAACTGCCGCTGCCCGGAGAGCCGTTTGATGTGCAATATGGATGATCTCAAACGTTTTTTTGGAAACCTCATTGCAAACAGCATCTCCCATGCCGGAATTGAGCATTTGGAACTGCATGTCGTCTGTCAAAGGCAGGAGGATCAGATTGAGTTAAGTTTTTGGGACAATGGACACGGGGTTGACCGGGAAATTCTTCCCAAGATTTTTGAGCCTTTTTATACCACAGACCGTGGCCGTAAAGTGTCCGGTCTTGGTCTTGCCATCTGCAAAAACATTGCCAGGGCCCACGGTGGAATTGTTTCAGCAGAAAATGTTCCGGGCGGAGGACTCATGATCCGGCTGCTTCTTCCTTGCATCAAAGAAAAGCAAATCGCATAATGACCTCATCCTTACCAAGGATGCGCTCTGACTAATGAGGACGATATGAAGATGGATCAAGATAAGGTAATGAAAAAACTCAAAAAATCGCCGGCAGATCATGTGTAATCGGTTACGTGGTAATCTGCCTTATCTGGCCATACTCCAACGGTTCCGACATATTATCGCGGATTTGATTGAGTTCGATAACGTAATACTTGATATCATGCCAAGCACCATGCTTGAATCCGATAGCAGGCAACGTTGCGGCGAGGGAAAAGCCCATTTTCTGATGGAATACTTCGCTACCTTCATTCGGACAGCCAAGAACCGCAACGGCCTTTACAAACCCCTGCTTTTTCAATGCAAGAAGAAGTTTTTCATACAGTAGTTTCCCTGCGCCTTTTTGTGTGCTGCCATTCTTAATATAAATCGATGTCTCACATACCCATTGGTATGCCTTACGCTCCTTGAACATGTTCGCATAAGCGTAGCCTATTATTTCACCATTATCTTCGCAAACAAAGAAAGGGAATTTCTCTGTGATTGCCTCTATCCTCGCGGAAAACTCCCGTGCAGAAGGAGCAGAATACTCAAATGTATATGAAGTGTTGTCCACGTAATATTTGTATATATCAGATAACGCCTCGGCATGGTTCAGATTAACTTCACGAATAATCATTCTTAGAGTCTCCTTTAAGCTTCTATCGCCTTCCCCGGATAATCCATGGCACTGATTCCTTAATCCGTCGGCGGTTGAATTGAGCAAGAAAAAGATGATACCTATGAATATAGAACAAATCGTATGGGAAAACAACTTGGATGGCACTCAACATTTTTAAATATATCGAATCAATTTCATTCAGCAATGTATATACTATGTATATACATATGTAAATAGAGGTGATATAATGGATTTGGAGAAACCCACAGAAACCATAAAAAACCAAACGAAAGGAGTTGATTATATGTCAACAGTTATTGCCCAAAAATGGGGAAACAGTTTGGGCATACGAATTCCTAAAGAAGCTGCTGACAAATTAGGCATCGACGTAGGTTCCGAAATCGAACTTCATGTTTCTGAAGACGAAAAAACCATAAAACTAAAACCTAAAAGAACTGTAAAAAAATACACATTAGAAGAGCTATTATCACAGATTACTCCAGAAAATCGGCACAAAGAATTTGATTTCGGAACCGAGGGGCGTGAGTTGATCTAATGGCAAGTATACCTGACAGAGGCGCCTTTATTGTTTTAGACTTTACTCCAAAAGCTGGTCATGAGCAGGCAGGAAGAAGGATCGCCATTGTTTTGTCTCCTAAGGACTTCAATGATAGAACAGGGTTTATTGTTGTTTGCCCAATTACAAATCAAAAAAAGGGATATCCGTTTGAAGTTGAAATACCGGCAGATGGAATATCTCCTGATGGTCCTGGCGACCCCATAACAGGAGTAGTTTTGACTGATCAGGTTAAATCATTGGATTGGAGAGCACGAAACATTAAAGTGTTGAAGCATTATGATCAAAACGATCCGCAAATAAAAGCAATTGATGAAATAATTGAAGAATGCCTGGCTAAGATAGCTACATTCCTTACCTGAACATATATATGATATTGGGTAAACCAACAAAAAATGAATGACCCAAGCATGAACAATAAGGTACTTCAGCAGGAGCAGAAGAATAGAGACTGTCCTGAAATTTGTGTAAACCTCCATTACGGTGTAGAATAGAAGCACCATAACGAAGGTTTAATACGATGGCAAAAAGAAATCGTACCCCAGAAGAAAACGTACGAAGAGAAAAGATACCCGAACTACGTCTTTGGGTAATACACTCATAAAAATACTCTGGTTTCTTTATACTAATCCTTACCAGAAAAGAGTATTTCCACGCTCCCATACACGAAATTTTTGACAGCCTAAAAACCGGCGGTTGGAAACCGGCGATTGGGTCAATTTTCAACCGGCGATTTGGGTCAAGAATAAACCGGCGTTGACATTACCATGGATGCCATGCGGCGTAAAAACCGTCGCCCTGCCGCGTCAAGCTTCTCCTCCTGCGGTGCTCATTTACCTTGTAAACTCCGCTCCTCGGGGCTCGCTTTCCTTGCATTGCTCGGTTTTTACTTTGCAT
>Ga0134095_1002474_pt1 | contig 10138 bp, 9 predicted proteins | sample 6_2taG_FD_94449 | JGI IMG/M metagenome (GOLD analysis project Ga0134095, IMG submission 94449) | Switchgrass degrading microbial communities from high solid loading bioreactors in New Hampshire, USA - 6_20_20_110_A2 metaG | ecosystem: Engineered > Bioreactor > Semi-continuous > Anaerobic >... | reverse complement strand
CTTTTTCAGTATAGCCAGAAAAGAGTTTTTTCCGCTGACCGCTACATTGATGGCTTCTACAATTTTCTCTTTAAGCGTATCTTCAAGTATAGTGGAAGCGGTACAAAATAAACCGGTGTTTTCTAATCGGCTGACGCATCTCCATACGATTGATTTCTTTCCTCTGTTATTCCAATGTACTCGGCGGTATATATCACCGCACTCGCCGCAATACACAATGCTGGATAATGCATACTTACTGCTGTATACTCGCCTTTTACCGTTGTTTCCGGCATGCAAATTAGCCCTACGTACCATCTCTTCCTGAACTTGCATGAAAATTTCACGCGGTATAATCGGCTCATGGCTGTTTTCAACGTAATACTGCGGAACAATTCCGTTGTTTACGACTCGCTTCTTTGAAAGGAAGTCTATCGTATAGGTCTTTTGAAGCAGCGCGTCTCCGATATACTTCTCATTTTGCAGTATTTTCTTTATTGTCTCAGGTCGCCACTTGCGTTTTTTTGCAGCAGTCAGAATTCCATCCGCTTCGAGTCCACGCGCGATCTGTAATAAGCTTGCTCCGTTAAGATATTCCCTAAAAATCCGCTTAACAACTTCTGCTTCTTCAGGTACTATAACAAGCTGTTTGTTCTCGTCTTTGGTATACCCTAAAAATCGATTGTGATTGACCTGTATTTTCCCTTGCTGGTATCGGAACTGGAATCCGAGCTTAACGTTTTGGCTAAGCGACTGGCTTTCCTGTTGAGCGAGAGAAGCCATTATGGTCAACATGATCTCGCCCTTTGAATCCATGGAATTTATGTTCTCTTTTTCGAAGAAAACGGGTATGTTCTTGTCTTTGAGCTGCCTTATATATTTCAGACAGTCCAATGTATTGCGGGCAAAACGGCTGATTGATTTGGTTATAACCATATCTATCTTACCTTTCATACAGTCATCTATCATTCGGTTAAACTCGTCACGTTTCTTCGTGTTTGTTCCCGATATACCATCATCGGCATATATGCCTGCAAGCTCCCACTCCGGGTTACCTTTAATATAATTTGTATAGTGCTCGACCTGGGCTTCATAGCTTGTAGACTGTTCCTCACTGTCTGTAGAAACACGGCAGTATGCAGCAACCCGAAGTTTTGGTCTTTCTTCTGTTTTTACTGTGTTTCCAACTCGGACTCGTGCCGGTATGATTGTTATGTTCATATTATCAGCCATCTGATATCTCCTGAATTTCTATTAAACTGTAAGCATATTCTGCTTGAGCATAAGGGTCATCATAAAGCTTTTCAGGGTTGGGAGCCTTGAAATGCTTTATAGCTGAGATTTTCTTCTCTACCCTATTTCGTTTTCGTCTAATCTTTTGTGCCCTTTTCATTCTTTCGTCTTCAGCTCGTCTGAAGGTGTTTTCATCAATAATCGGTGGATAAAAGCCGTCTCCAAGATATCTCCTACATGTCAGTATGTTTGCAATCGACTTGGGACAGCGATCTATTCCTGCTTGCCTGGCTGCGTTGACTAATGAAAAGCCCGATACATATGCTTGAAAGAGTTCTTTCACCTGATTTGCTAGCTTTTCATCTATGCAAGCACGTCCGTTCTCGATTATATAACCATACGGTATGTGTGCCATTTAGTCGACCAACCTCTCTTTTAGTGTCAAACCGCATTTAAGTTTAAATCCGATTTCTTCCCGTGAGTAAACTATGATGCTGTCTACAAAGCGAATAAATAATGTTTCATCAAAACTATCTATCATATCAGCTTTAGCTGCCCATTTTGTTAGTTCTGCAGCTTCCTTTACAGCAGCCATACCATCATTCATACAGCGCGAAAACGCTTTTTTCTTTTCCTTTAGATTATCTTCTTCTGCCCGCAGTTCATTTACATGTTCTTTATATACCGAAGTCGATATGCTCCCTTGGGCTAAAAGGTTAGTTAAAGCTTGATAGCGTTCTGCATAATCAGAGAGTTTTTTATCAAGTTCTAACAATTGCGCCATGTTATCTGCATCGTTTCTTGCTTTTAAACTCCTTAATAATGGCTTTAGAACAAACTTGTGTCCGAAAATAAGCTTATTTATCATCGTTATAAAGGCTTGATGAATATCGTCCTCGCGTATAAATTGCATTGAACATTTTGAACTGTCTTTAATGTGCTTTGAGCAACACCAAGCAATATATTTCCTACTGCCGCAAGAATGAGTCCTGCGTTTAAAGTGGCTTCCGCACTGCGAGCATATTATCTTACCGGAAAAAGGGTACCTGTTTTGATACTTCCCTTTCCCGGTGACGATTCCTTTCTCGTCGCCCCGTTGTCTTAACAGTTCTCTCACAGCATTAAACTCATCACTACTGATAATAGCTTCATGGCTCTTATGTACCATGACCATATCTTTTTCACCATGGTTGTGATGCCGTTTGAAATTATCATCGGTATACGTTTTCTGTAATACTGCATCTCCTGTATATTTTTCGTTAGTCAACATACCGAGGATTGTTGTGGATGTCCACTGATCAGACTTTCTCGGTTTTATACCATCTGCGTTTAACCCGTCAGCGATTTTCTCCGCACCTTTTCCTGACAAAGCTTCAGAAAATATTCGTTTTACTACGGTAGCTTGTTCACTGTTCACCGTTAATCGACCGTTTTTGTAATCGTAACCGTATGGTGGCGATGATAACTTAAACGTCCCATTACGGTATCTGCGCTGAACCGACCATTTGTTGTTCTGAGAAATAGATATGGACTCGTTCTCCGCCAAGCTGCTCAAAATGGTCAGCATCAGCTCCCCGTCCATTGTTCCGGTATTTATGCTTTCTTTCTCGAAGTATATGGATACCCCAAGCTTTGATAATTTGCGGATAAGCTCAAGGCAATCTATCGTGTTGCGGGCAAATCGGCTGACTGATTTGGTAATAATGAAGTCTATCTTACCGTTCTCGCAATCTGTGATAAGCTTTAAAAGGGCTGTACGATTTTCTTTGCTTGTCCCTGTAATACCTTCGTCAATGTATATACCGGCAAAATCCCAGTCTGTATTTGACTTTATAACAGATTCATAATGAGCTTTTTGATTCTCCAAACTGTCCTGCTGCTCTTCTTTATCGGTAGAGACTCGTACATAGGCTGCGACCCGGAGTTTTGGCTTTACAATGATTTTGTTCGGCTCGATTTTCCTTACATTCATCTGATTTTCACCCCCTCTGGGTACGTGTTATATTACCTCTAGACACCTGTATTATCAAGCAATTCAGGGCATTATCTCTGCTCCAAATGGTGAGAAAGATTTGCGATTTAAACGGTCGATATTTGTAAATTCCTCCTCTGTAATCAGCCCTGCACAAAGCATTTTCTGGAGCAATTTCAATGAGCGATAATAATCAAATTCGCATTGAAGTCGCTCTGTTGTTATTAGTTTTCGCTGCAACATAAAGCCTGTCGGTATATATTCTTTTATTTGCTTCACATGCATAATGGCATTCCCTCCTGCCAATATGCGAAAAAACACTATGACTCGAACCCTATAAGTAGGCAAAAAAATAAGCCCACAACTCGGCATGATCACCGCAGTTGTGGGCTTTATCTTTTAAGTCCTAGTTATATTTTATAAACCCTTCAAAGCCGGTTTCTTTGAGCTTTTTCAGCATTGTTTCCGCATTTTCTTTTGACGCGAACGCACCGACCTGCACTGTGTAATATTTCTTACCGTTACCTACAGATAACTCCGGCGCTGAGCTTGCCTTTGTCAAACCTTCCTTAACAGCCGCACGGAATGAATCCATGTTTTCACAGTGGCGCGGAAACCAGTGCATTACATCTGCATGGTTTGATGCTATTCCCAGCTTATACCCTTCGCTGTGACAAATGATGTCCTTCTCAGTCAGATTATATAGCTTACAAAGGTAAACACATAGATCTACTGCCTCAATAAATGCTCTGCGAAAATATGTGGAATCTGTTAAATCATCCTCGCAGATTTCAAAGCCAATATGCGTGTCGTTAGCGGAGCCGCTCGAGCCGCTTCCGGCATGCCATCCCCTGTGATTCCATGGCAGCGTCTGATATGTAGCTATGCTGCCGTCAGCCAGCTTCCCGATAAAGGCATGAACGCATACCTGCCTGCCGCCCGGCTTGGGCGTATTCCAGTGGTTGTTGTATATGTTTTGTCCAAGCAGCCCATCATCAGGCCCGACATAACGCTTAAGCCAAGGGTTGTTAGAACCGGTGGAGTGCACCATTATGCCTTTAGGAACGATAGTTTTGCCTGCTTTGTAGCAGTCGTTGTTTGTTAATATGAGCGTTTTCAGATTCATGTTTTTTAGAGCCCTCCACAATCTGAAGTAGTTAAATCGGCAGGGTATAGGTGATATGTGAACTTCAAGTCGCAGAACGCGGTGCTCGATGTCCCGTCGCTGCCCATGCGGATATACAGCCCGTAACCCGCAGGCACCCTAACCTGGCGCATTTGGATGTGGATGTGCTTTCCGCCTACATTAACGCTGTTGCCGGCTGATATGGATGTGAAAGTAAGAGTCGCCCTTCGGCTTACCATGTCAGGTGCAGTAGCGGTTTCAATCGGGTGCATGTGATTAAGAAGAATTCCTGTGCGCTTGAAAAGAGTATCGCGTGTGTCGTTAAGCAAGGCATAGGTTGTACTCACCGAGACGCCCGATGAAGACAGTGTTTGATTTTGATACATCAATCATGGCGTTTCACCATTATCGCGGTCGTGCAGCTGCACGAGGATTTCCTTCAGCTTTTGAGGTATCGGCAGTCCTGCGTGAGCCGCGTTTTCAAGGATAGACACACCTTCATTGCTCAAGTAGAAGAAGATTACAGCCGTCCGAAGCGCGCTGCCGGAACCCAGCACCTCGGTATCCAGTATATTTGCGGCACCGACAATTAGAAAAATGAGCATCTTCTTAAAGATGCCCCTAAACCCTATATCGCTTGACAGCTTTTTATCGATAATCGCGCAGACAATGCCGGTTATGTAGTCGAGAGCCACGAAGGCAATGAGAGCGTAGAGAAACCCATCCGCGCCGCCCAGATACCAGCCGAGGAAACCGCCTATTGCCGCAAGTCCAGTCTGTATATACAGCCATATATCTTTCATCACGACTACTCCTTTACAAGGAAAGCAGAATGCTTTGTAATTGATTCATCACATCGGCACGCGGGCGTCCCAATCCTGTATCTATCCACTCGAAGCCGGGCAGTCCAAACTCAGACGTGCCGCCGTATAACCGAAGAAGCGATATTACTTCAGCTAGATTCTCGCGTATCTCGAAAATATGGTACGGCCAGTCGCGGATATATGTCTTACCGGCAATGATATCGCTTTCCCAAGCAGCTTCATCAAAGCCGTAATATTGGCGCGAATGATTTACAGCGGTGCGAAGCGCATGCATGTGCGATGCTTTTACTTTAGAGATATTTGCGATTATTACCTCAAATGGAGAATCCAACACTGTAAATGTACGAGCGACTTCAGCACTTCGTGTTTGCGTAGTACCGTCATAGCAGCGGACAGAGAGCGTATGATCGCCGTAATCAAGCACTACTCCCATGAATAATGTTTTTGCTTTATCTCCAAGCTGTCCGCCTTCAGAAAAAAGCTCCGCATCGTCCACACTGTTATGCCACTCACCGCTGTCGAATTTGACCTCGACTATCTGAGTCTGCCCGTCAGGCTCAACTCCGGTAGATATCAGTACACGCGGAGATGTGTTAAGCGTAGAGCTTCCGTCTGCCGGAGCCGCTATTTCAGGTGCGGTAGGGAGCCGCTTGCGACGAACGCTGCCGGACGATTCAGTCCAGCCGGAGTATCCCGCTTCTCCTATCGTGCCGCGCGCTCTGACTCTGAATTTCCGGTAGTTGCCGCGCAAATCAGGCGGCGCCACCGACAAGCTGCCGAAGGTTTCAGTAGTCTCTACTATATCAATGGCAGTCCAGCTGCCCCAACAGATGTTATCGGCAGAATCGCAGTACTGCACTTCGTATGCTGTAATAGGGTTGCCTACACCTCCTGACGCTCCGCTCCATGAAAGCGTGATACTGCCTTCGGCAAGCGCTGCGCTTATGTCGCAGTATGTCGGAGCGCCGCAGGCTGTAAGCGCGCAAAAAACGCTGTTGCTTATTTCTTCGCTCGAGTACACTTCGAAGATGTCTATTGTCCAGACACCATACTGTAAGTAGATACCCGGAATATACAGCGGTACTACGACCCTGCTGCCGCTTGGCTCGGGATGGTCAAAAACCTCTATGACAGACCATGACGACCATGTGATATTGTCTGTAGATGTGCGCCGCGCGATCATGTAGCCCTTTATAGCGCTTGTAGGGCTTGAAGCACCGCTCCACGTGATAGTAATGTTTTCATTTGTATATGCAGCAGGCGAAGCGGTGACAGAAGTCGGTTTGATAGGCCACGAGTTCCGTCGGACGGAATTTGAAGAAACCCTCCAGGTAGAGTAATAAGACTCTCCGGCTGAACCACGGGTGCGTACCCTGAATCGCCGGTAATACCCGCGTATTTCGGACGGTGAGACCGTCAGGCTGCCAAACGTCTCTGTCGTGCTGACCACAGTGAGCGCTATCCAGCTGCCCCATGTTGAGTTGTCGCTTGACTCGCTGTACTGGATTTCATATCCGACTATGTCATTGTTGATGCCTCCGGCGGCGCCGCTCCATGAGAGTACTGCTGATGTTTCTGCTACCGTAACATCTAAGGAGCATGTTGTAGGCGCCTCACAAGCTGTTGAAAGCAAAGGAGCGCTTCTGACGGTATAGGCGGAATTTGTCACTACACCTACAGTAGTAGAGAACGAGCCGTCAGATACCACTTTAAACGTGACGGGTTGATCAGTATCCGGAGTATTTGAAGGACAGGTAACCGAAACCGTGCGAACACGAGTATCGCCGCCGGACCAGACAAACTGAGAATCTTTAATCCGAACATCTTCGGACGATCCGTTCACTATAATCGTGCAAAGCAGCCCGATACCGACAACAAGGAACTCGTCGCTTGCCAGTGTCGCTGTGATTGTAAAGTGATAGGTCATGTGCTCATTGTCGGGGCGCTCGGCAGTGTAGTTAATTAAATATGTAACTTTTTCAGCATTTATTGTTCTGCCGTTTATATCAGCCAAAGCAGATCACCTCACTCATATACAGCCGACACGAGAGAGCCCACCAGCCCGCAAAGTTCGGTATCAAGCCGCGTGTCTGTGATCTCACCTACGGTTACTGCGCCCTGAGGGATTTCTATTTCGGCAAGGCACAGCTCATATACATCACTTGTTCTCGTAAGCGGTGGAGCAGTAGGCGATGCAGATGGTGTGCCGGTCAGCACGGCAAGTATGATTTCACGGTCGATTATGCTCAACTTAACGACAACCCTGTCTATTCGTGGGTACACACCATCAGCTGTGGCAAGTATTAGCTCATGCGGCGATGTATTTTCATAGCTGTAACCGTTGATCCACGCGGCTCCGGCAGATACACTTACCGTCATACCCGAACCCGCCGACACTTTAAGGCTGTTTGTGTTTGCGTAGAAAATGCCGTTTGAAACGAGCCTGCCGAAATATGCCGCAAAGTCCGCAGCATCGTATACTCTGTCACCGGACGATGAGTTAAAAAATCCTGATTTTTGCATACATGATCGCTCCTTTTGCAATGTCAGGAACTTGTGGTATAATGTTTCACTTGATATTTATGATGAAAGTGATATATACTCATGGTGAAATAATAGTTCACTATATCGAAGCTATATCTCATCCTTTGATCCACATGATGAGCGTATAACAATAGAAAAAACGTGTATAGGAGAGATGAGGTATGAATACCATCAAAGAAAACAAAGTAAAACGCGTTAATGTTGAAGTCGTCGCACGCCACGATACAAGCGGGAAAGTAGTTCCTTTGTCTATTACCTGGCCTGATGGTCGTAAGTTTGAAATTAACCGGGTGTATAACATATGCCGCGCAGCAAGCTTAAAAGCCGGCGGTATAGGTTTACGGTATTCATGCCGCATAGCCGGTAAAGATGCATACTTGTTTTATGAAGATCCCGTCTGGTTCATGGAAGGCCGAGAGTAAAGTCATACCTGTTTAAGTTTCTGCGAAAGCGTTAGCAGCCCTTTGCCGAACGTGACATCGAGCGTTAGACCGTCAGTGTCGTATGTTTCTTCAATCTCGGTAATGCGTGAATCCATGCTTACGCCCCACTTTTTTGACACGATTTTAACCTTGAAGCCAACGTCATAGTCAACCTTGTAAATCAGACCGCCGTATGGGTTGATCGACGCATCAAGTGAGCGTGCCGGCTGAAGTTCTGCGAGCTTGCATACAAGTATGCGGACAATCCCGATGTTCTTGCCAAGTTCAAGCCCACCACCGTCAAGGGCAGCCAGTTCAAGCAGCCGCTGCTTGAGTTCTCGGGCGCATGCCCCGGCTGCGGCGAGACTCCTTACGCAAGACTCGTCACCCAGCTCTTCGGCGACCGCATGGTTATCGCCAACGCTACCGGCTGCTCCTCGATCTGGGGCGGTTCGGCTCCTTCGACTCCTTACACCACCAACCGCTGGGGCAAGGGTCCGGCTTGGGCAAACTCCCTGTTCGAAGACAACGCCGAGTACGGCTTCGGTATGGCAGTCGCAAACCGTCAGCGTCGTGAGAGACTTGCTGAGATCGTTGCGAAGTTTGCCGATTCCGATTACGCAACCATCAACGGCGCGGCAAGAGAGTGGCTCGATGCCAAAAACGACGCCGAGCAGTCCAAGGTTGCTGCCGCTGCGCTTGAAGCTGCCCTCAACAAGGCTGTCGAAGAGTGCGGCACCTGCGGCTGCGAGTTCGACGCTCTCTACAAAGAGGCTCTCGCTATGAAGGATCTCTTTGTAAAGCAGTCGGTATGGATCTTCGGCGGCGACGGATGGGCATACGACATCGGCTTCGGCGGTCTTGACCATGTCATCGCTTCCGGCGAGGATGTCAACATCCTGGTATTCGACACCGAGGTTTACTCCAACACCGGCGGTCAGGCTTCGAAGGCAACTCCGACCGGCTCGATCGCTCAGTTCGCTGCGGCTGGTAAGCCCACCGGCAAGAAGGATCTTGCTTCCATCGCTATGTCTTACGGCAACGTATATGTTGCTCAGGTCGCTATGGGTGCCGACTTCAACCAGTGCATCAAGGCACTGCTTGAAGCCGAAGCATATCATGGTCCGTCGCTCGTCATCGCCTACGCACCGTGCATTAACCACGGTATCAAGGGCGGTATGGTCAACAGCATGGCTGAGACCAAGAAGGCTGTCGAAGCCGGCTACTGGATCAACTTCCGCTTCAACCCGGCAAACGAGCAGCCCTTCACGCTCGACTCCAAGGAACCGACCGCATCGTACACCGACTTCATCCTCACAGAGACCCGTTACAGCGCTCTCACCCGTACGATGCCCGAGCGCGCCAAGGAGCTCTTCGAAGCTGCCGAAAAGCAGGCTAAGGCCCGTTATCGCAGATTCGCAAAGCTCGGCGATCTCTACAGCAACAACGACTAATTTGTCACTTGCAGCATAAGCTGAAAGACTGACAATATAAAAACCGCCGGCACAGGGTCTATTCCCATTGCCGGCGGTTTCGTTTATTTTTATCCAACCTGCGGTTGGAAAATCACTCACACTGTCAAACAAACGCGTTATTGAAAGAATAATCACGAGGTGCTATCATATATCTGCGGCCGCGAAAAAGTTTCGGAGGATATAGAATGGATTCGCTTAAAATTCACGAACAGATTGCATTTTTACGCAGAGAGAAAGGCACTACTCAGGAAGAGCTTGCTCGGGCACTCGGCGTTACAAACCAGGCGGTGTCGAAGTGGGAGTCGGGTCAGTGCTGCCCCGATATACAGCTGCTGCCGTCACTTGCGAAATATTTCGGTGTAACAGTTGACGAACTGCTCGGATGCGCAAGGCCGGAGCCTTTTCGCAATGTCTACCTGAGCATTAAAGAGTTGTTTGCCTCATCACCTGCGGAGCAGTCATTTTCGCTTGCGTTTAAGCTTGCGACACTGCTCCACGAAGGTGCGGCGTCAAGAGGCTATAAAAGCCATTTGCCTTGGGACAGTGATCTGCAATACGGGCTT
>Ga0134095_1002470_pt1 | contig 10148 bp, 9 predicted proteins | sample 6_2taG_FD_94449 | JGI IMG/M metagenome (GOLD analysis project Ga0134095, IMG submission 94449) | Switchgrass degrading microbial communities from high solid loading bioreactors in New Hampshire, USA - 6_20_20_110_A2 metaG | ecosystem: Engineered > Bioreactor > Semi-continuous > Anaerobic >... | reverse complement strand
GCCTTTTCGATCATTTCGTCATTGGTAAAATCCATCAAAAACCACCTCGCTTGTCCATGAGATACAGGCTATTCAATTGTCCAACGCTCATATTTATATAAAAATACCGCAAAACACATGAGACCCAATAAAGCTCTCGGCAACCTAAAAGGAGTAGGACCAGCTTTCACAAATATTGCCCTTTCGGGGACACCGGTAATCCTGCACAGCCTTTTCACATTAAGAATATGAATTACGGGCGTTTTCCTCTTAAGCATCAAAGATATTATCCCGTTTCCGGCATTTTTTTCATGCCTCAAGCTTAAAATGCCGGGGGGCAAGGAAAGCACGCTCTCGTCAGTTCCAATGTTGGAATGGGCACCCCCAATGTGTATGACCAATGAGGGGTTAAACTTATCTAAATATCTCATCTTGGATTCAGTAATCTCCTGCAGCGATTTGGCTCGCAATACAGGAACTCCTTCCGCTTGAGCAGATTTTAACATTAAATCTATGCCCTCTTTAGGTATACCTCCGCCTATTTCGTAGTCTCCGCCTAAAGTATAAAAGGCAGCCTTCGAGGAAATGTACCCAGCCTTGCGCAACTCCGCGAGGATGCGCGATATAGGAAAATCCGGATCGTTAGCCCCGTAGGTAGAAGCACCCAGCGATATCTGAAGAAATACATCCAATCCCTTTGCTTCGGCCGCAATGATGGAAGAAATCAGAAAACCAGGGAAGGAGCCAGAACTCAAAATCGCCACACGATCGCCTTTTTTCAGGCCCAGTTCATCAAACCATCGCAGGAATATGACCGCCCAAATTGGATTGCAGGATATCTGCTTGGATTGAAGCGATCCTATTGTCGTAGAAATCGGACTCCATTCCACGCCTATCAACCCGCACTTCATAGGGTCTAATTCTTCAGGTGGAACATGTCCTTCAGTTTGAACTTTAAGATTATACAAGTAGGATTGGGCATCCCTGACCCTATCCCAAATCCTTTCCTCTTCGATGGTAAGGTTTCCTGATGGCCATGCCCATATTAAAAGACCTACGACTGTTGCGAGGATAATTAGTTTAAGATTACATTTCTTCGACAGGGGCGTGTTGCTCCCAAAGAATATGTTAAATAAACCATGAAAGAAAGCACTAAAATATCCCATAGATCAATTGCCCCGTCAAAAGCGATAGTCCAGAAACCACCAACAGCCCCAAAGTCGTAGGAAGAATACCTTGCCTTTGCATGTCTGACGCCATGAGCCCGGGCACGATCCATCCAATCCACGGCAAGCTTGAACTTGAAATTATACCCAAAAAAGCTGCCAAGAGCAGAGCAAAACATGTCCTTTGTCTTCCATATACACCGAAGACTCTGACGAGAACTTCTAATACCAACAATATGATCATTGAATATGCTATTGCTATCGCGAATAATTGCCATGAAAAGTATTTGATGGCCAATAAACCAGGCGAGATGATGCCTCCGGTTGCTATGCCCGTTCTGTAATAAAAAATCATGCCAATAATTATGCTTATGGCGATAACCATTAAATCCTGCTGCAGTTGCCTTTCACCTCTTCACATGACAATAGTTCTAATATAGGTAGACCGGCTATATTGCCACATCCGAATACCAAGCCTCTTTTTCCCACAAACGAGACAATCTCTTCCTTGTTTTTAAAATAAATCCAACTAGCGCCCCTTATCAACCGCAGGGGGTGAGCTCCGCATATAAAAACACCCTTCCACCGTTCGCTGCGAAGCCAGGGCTCAAAAGCCCTAAGCCTCCCCGGCCTGTCGCGCCTATTATTAAAAAGAATGGACGTTTCCTTTTCGTCCCAACCAAGTGACGCGAAAAGATCAACGGTGCTTTCCAGATCGTTGGCAGCAAAAGCAAACGCCAGGACGCCGTTGCCCGCCTTTAACACCTTGAACCTGCCGGGATCGTCGTCTAAAAAAGCATATATCCCCTCTTTGGTCACATTTAAACCTAGTATTTTAAACGCCTGTATTGCGAGCGCAACATTGGCATCCTCAAAATTAGAAAAATTACCTTGCGTAAAATAAATTGCATTTTGATTTTTTTTCAAAAGTTCAAGCAGTCTTTTATCGTCATCCATGTTCGGCCCTAGGATAACTGCAACTTTCCTTGGTATCCCCGAAAACAAAGCCATTCTTGCTCCAGCTTTAGTCGGACCCCATGCTTCAAAATGATCTTCTCTCAAATTCGTCCAAATCACCAGGTTCGGTTCCAGCCATCTTGCAGCCAGAGGTTGAAATTCTTCCGAAACAGCACTATTTTCTGCAACTATTGCATCAGCAACCGGAGGCACTGTTGAAAGCCACCACTGAAGTTCTTTTATGTGCCCTTCCCTCGACCTTATAATCCTCCTGACACCATGAGGCGACAGCTCGGTAGGTATGACTCCAGTTATGCGAGAAAAACATGCCATGCCTGCGGACCTAAAACCTGCTGTCATTAGCCTTACCAGGCTACTTTTACCCCGTGTGCCGGTGACAAGCACCCTGTATTTCGCCTTCAAAATAATCCCCTTTCGATCAAAATCTCAAAACCAGAAGCAGTCCGACGGGAAGTTATTATCATCCCCGTCGAACTGCCGTAAGGCATAATGCCTATGCCATAGTTAATTTACTGCTTAGGTTCCATCTCTTCCTTTCCAAAATCGACAGTCTCAAGCCACCACGTCGGATAACCAACGGATTCTTGCTTGCCGTCAGGGTAGGTGATGAATCCGTCAGAGTATTTCCCAACGAGCTGCTGAGCTAAGTTCCACCATCCATCTACGACCTTATTCATACTCTTGTTTACATAATCGGTCAAATAAGATTTAGCTTTCGATGGATCTTCTTTGTAAAGCGCAACTGCCTTATCTTCAACGACTGGTTGATACATGAAGAACTCATCCTCATAAGCTTTTTGTGCCGCCTTGATGTCCTTCATAATATAGTTAAACTTTAAGTCGGCCCAATTAGAGACAAAGTTAAATGCCCAGTATGCGGAGTTCCTGTCGAACTCCGCTCGCTTGCATTCCGTAATGCTCTGAGGAAGGCTCGCAGTGCCTGCATAAATCGGCATATACACCGTGGAATGAGGCGCATCTTCTCCAAACCATAAAACACCTCCTACAGGATCGGGCAACCAACTTCTTGCCTGGGCTACAAAGCTGTAGGAGCAACGGAATATGGAAATTGCTCGAGTCCAATCTACATCCTTCCTGCCTTCAGGACGAACTTCCTTGGGCGTTGAATAACGATTTGGAGTGCCAAATGGTCCTGCTGCAAGTCCCTTCGTAAGATCAAAACGAGTTCCTTCGTAGTAATCCCTGTTTATGCTCATGAGATCTCTTGCGGATACTTTCTTATCGGGTTTTACCATAAGGGGATACATATCTGCAGCATTTTCCTTCAAATTCAAAGATGGAGCCAAAATGCTTAAGACTCTCCATTCCCTGCGTTGCTGGTAGTAGGGGCTTCCATACGGTTCGGGATTGTAAATCTTATGGAAGACAAACTGCTCTCCTGGTTTCCACCACCCCATCTCCTGGGCAAACGTCTTTATGTTGGAAGAATACATGAAGTTATCTTTATCGTTCCAATCTATCGTTCCAATCCTGGTGCGATTGGAGACAACTGTTACGCAATCATCGGGAACGCGTTGAGCAACCCAGATGGCCCCTGGTTTCCCGCTATCTTGTGTCCAAAGAGGACCCGGACCGCATATATCGAATATCCAACCTTCGTTTTTATCAATCACAAGGAGAGTTTCGCCACCATCGCCATATCCATACTTCTCTGCAAGTTGCCCCATGATTTTTATTGCATCGCGAGCTGTAGATGCCCTCTGCAGTGCAAACACTTGAAGTTGCTCTATCATCATCCAACCGTTCGGGCAATAGTTTTCGTCGCGTCCGGTCCATGTCGCCTCTCCCATTATCACTTGATGCTCATTCATAAACGGATATCCCACATGGAAATACGTATACGTTTCTTTCGCTTGGGGAATTTCACCAACCTTCACCAAGGGCATATCTGGCCTGGTGCCATGACAAAGTTCTTTGTATACCGGCGTCATTTCTCCATCTTTATGAATGCCTCCCGGAACCACTCTAACCCTGTTATCGTACCAACCGTCGCATGTGTGCGTCACCATTACGGATCCGTCCGTGGAGGCCTCTTTCCCTACAATGATCGTGGTACAAGCATCAGCTACAGGACTGAGCAAAAAAACAGCCAGCACGGATAACGACAAAATTTTTGCCAACCTTCGACTCATCTTTTTCTCTCCCTTCTCCTTGTAACCAAAATATGCTTACCTAATGCTATGCTACAATATTAGTCTTGAATAAGTTACCCCCTCCTTTCCCATCTAAATCAAAAGCGCTCAATCGTAAAAGACATGGCCATCCTTTGCTTCTTGTGGGTTATGAAGATAAGTCCCTAAAGAATTTGCAATAATCTCTTTATAGCCAGGGACCCCTGATACGACTATTGGCTTATCTGGGTACATCATAGTAAAAAACTGCAACATTGTCAGAAAGGTCGATGAATGACGCCCTACCCTAACATCTATGGGCCAACCCTTTTCATCTATTGGCGAGTAAAGCAATCCATGCTCTCCCGCTTTTACAACAAACTCATCTTTACCCGTCATGAGGAGGTACTCGTCGGTAATGCCCCTTATGCGATCAAGCATGGGCTCGGCTGATTCTACAAGCAGTGACATAGCATTGGAATGATCTCCAATTTCTCTGTGAGATAAACCTCTCAACGCTTTCGGCGAAAATTCCATGTTAAGAGGAACATCAAACAGTTGAGCAGTCAGCGTCATTGAAGTCATCGCAGCTACTGCCTGTCCTTTTTCATGCGCTACTATTGTATTGATGACAGGATACTCAAGCTCAGCCTCATGTAGGTCTACAACCATATCCATATTTTCTTCTCTAATGAGTTGCATCATGGCCCATGTAGTGCGCTCAGTAATGGCACTGTTATTTCTGCCTGGCCAACATCTATTTAGGTTTCTAAAATCCATATACGCCAGCATCTGCCTTGTCGGGTAATGAATGTATACTTCAGGGTCGGGCCAAGAATCCAAAGGATTAGAGACCCTATCTCCCATACGAAAAATTTTTGTTCCCCATGGAGTCTTTACATGGTAGAAATCAGGGTATGCCTCTCCCATTCTTGTTCCCGTAGAAGCGCTCCTGTTTGCTCTAATTATGACAAACAGGCGTCCCTTTTCTATTTTTACATTCTCTGCCACAAGAAGCGCGGTTAAATTAGTAGCCGGTTCTTCAGGATGCGTTCCCCCCAAAAGCAAAACCGTGCCACCGGGAATGCCACTATCGAAGACGTATATGTTACTGTCATTAACAGTGCCCTTGAGGGAAGGCTCATAGTCAGACAGATGTCTAACTTCTGTCAAGGATGAGGATGGCACCATTGCTTCTTTAAAGTGCCTGTGAACATAAAAATCATGTCCACCGATTGACGCAAAGACGATAAGAAATATTATTGTAAAGATCTTCACATATTTATTTGGCATAAGTAAGCCTCCTAATTGCTACTTAAGTCTTGCTAGTCTAAGGACAAAGGGAAGCAAGACAATGCCATAAAGGACAATATCTTGAGCATTTGTCGATTTGACAAAATTACGCAGAATAGCTCCTGTAAAAAACAGGACTATACCGTAATATAGCCACATTATGATAGTATTTGCCAGTATCATCTAAGCTATCCCTCCAAGAAAGACAGATTTGTACTAAAAATAAGAAATAGCGTTCCAATTAACGCTACAAATGCCATAGGTATCAGACAAGTTTTAAGGAATTCTCCGTAATACTTACCCTTGTATTCCAATTCAATTACAGTTGCCCGACCCACAATTGCAGTTGGTGGCAAACAGTCTCCAATTGGCCATATTACAGCCATAGCTGACAGGGCAATTACCGGATCCATTCCCTTCATGTTAAAAAGCATGATGAGCGGAACTCCAATCAAGGGAGCCACAGCATACTGAAGGGCACCCTCTGAGATGGGCAAGATAAAGAAAAGCGTTGCATACAGCACTCCCAAGGGCAATGTAACTATCAACAATGACAACAATCCCCTCGCGCCGCTTAAGGCCATGATCTGGATCAACACGCCTACCACTACCATAATGCCAACCAACGGCAATAGCGAATGTACGGTAGAGCATGCAATCTGCCATATGGGCAACCGTTTTGGGCTTAGAATCACAACAGAAAGAGAGGCAAGCATAAACAATAACGGCAGCCCCAATACGGGCATATTGAAAAACCATATTCTACCGGCAAGTATTAATGCCAACAACAAAACAAAGGGGAATCCAACCCTAAACCAGTTTTGTCTCTCGGGTACCTCGGGAAGCATGCTTAAAGCTTCTTGCAACTCCAATTTTTTGTTCGCCTTACCCGCCAACCAATAAGTAGAAAACAGGGCACCCAATAACGACAGCACCAGCAACGGCTTGCCAAAACCTACGTAAGGCATATTAGCACCCGCTGCAGCCATCATTGCCCAAAGGTTAATTGGTGGTGCAGCTGCACTCATCGCAGCTCCCATAAATATAATTGCAGCCCTTTTGGTCTCATCAATCCCCATCGAGGTCAATACAGAACCCACCAGCGCACCGACAGTAAGAACTGTTGTCGCGCCAGAGCCCGTAATAGCTCCAGGAAGCAATAAAACCAATGTTAAGAACAACAAACACAAATTTCGTCTGGTGTGAAAAGCTGATACTATTTTTCTCACTATGAACGCAACGCCACCGCTATCCCTAAAGAGCGCCATGAAAAACGTCGCCGTAAGAAATATCAGACATACATCAAAATAAGTGAAAGCTCCCTCAACGATATGACGTACCGGAATGAGCGGCACAATACCCCTAGGATCAGATGCCAACCGCAAAAGAATCGAATGCGCTATAGCGGCCACTATAGCCGAAAGGAACATGGACAGTTCAGTGGTAAGTTTTAACAACTTAAATATGGCAAAGGCCACAACAATAACTACCAGAACGATCTCTGCATGTGCAAACATATGAACCATTTTCCCTTCTTAAAGATTTTAGTGCCAATAAAAGTACGTCCCGCCCAGAGGGCAGGACGTACTTTTCACTACTTTTTCACCTCAACGTATTCTTTCAACTTTGCCCCAATCTCCAGGGCATCCTTAGCTTCTATCAACGGTTTGTTATATTTTTTGGCCAATTTAGTGAAATATCCGTCAGAGTTGCTGTCTGCCACAACCAACATTACATCTCCAAGCGGCATGATCTCATCGATTGACTGCTGATCGGCACTGTCGGTGCGTCGTGCCATTCCTTCAACATGTGCAGTTATCACCAGTATTCCTTCTTTTTTGGCCTCTTCAATAACTTCCTTGCAACGAGCGATCTCCTTGTTTACGTTGGTTCCAGCAGCGCCCATGCCTTTACCGCTGGTACCTGTCGTAACGATCAGCGTCTTGTAACCCTTGCCTTTCAATTCGGAAGCCGTGATCGTATTGTTGTTCTCCACAGGCGCGATCTGAGCCTGCATTATGGACATCTTTACCATAACGGCACCCGGACTCTGGCCACAAGTCGTGATGATGATCGGCGGCTTGATAGGCGGTATCTCATTGCCTATGGCAACCATCGACAAACACAACACACAACATACACATACTAAGCTACCGAGCGCAAGAAATCTTGCTAGTTTCTTCATATTTTGACCCCCTTTTCACTAATTTCATAACGCTAGCGACGCCTAATATAATATCAGTCAAAGTTTTAAGGTCAACTGTTTTAATATTTTTGCTAATATTAAAAAATATAAGCAAAATTAGGCTTTAGAAAACTTTATTTGACTTTATTATTATTATACTTCGTTATCAAAGTCCAATTTAAATTCCACCATGCCTTCTCTACCTTTTCCATGCAGCTTTTCGTGTATTCCGTCAAATAATCTTTTGCACTTTGCAGATTCTTCTTAGACAGCTCCAAAGCCTTTGCATCTACGTCCTTTTGTTCTTTGAAAAATGCTTCTTCAAGGGGATCACGCACCTGATGCAGATCCTTAATTGCATCCTGATATCGCTTGTTAACCAGATCGTCTGCCAGTATAAAGGCCCATTGAGCGGAATTCAAAGAAAAGGCATCCCTATCAAATGTGCGCCAATTTTCCCTTGTATCCAAAGCGCCGCAGTATATAGGAACATAACAGGTAGTATTAGGGTTGTCATATCCAAACCAAAGTACTGTCTTAAGCGGCGTAGGGTAACCGGACCGTGCCTGAGATACAAAGCTGTATGCACAATCGTACTTGGCAACCGGTCGATAGTAAGGTATATTGAGCAGTTTTCTTTGATCTGACGTAAGAAAAGGAGTGGCCAAGGGGCTTTTAACCATTTTATCCCCCTCGCGCACGTACCATGCGTTATTCTCCGTCATATCAAAAGGCGTGCCAGTCATATAGCTCTTTAACATCTCCATAACGTCTTGAACAGACAAGTTCTTTGCGGGCTTAATAGCGAAAGGATAGGACATCGTCTCAGCATAGGGATCCCATTCCCTGGATGGGTCTAACTTACTGTAAAGGGTATGGAGCCGATCGCGAACCCATATGGAAGACAAGGACCAATCGTCGTTGCCAGTAAGCGGAGAATAGGCTTCCTGCCAAACGAAAGGTTTTCCGTCTTTAGGGTTATACCAACCATTCTCTATAGCAGGTTCCATATAATGTTTGCATACGATAAAATTACTCTTGTCATTCGGATCTATATTGCGAATCCGACTTATGTTGGGCACGACAACTACGCAGTCATCAGGTACTCTCTGGGCTGCCCATATCGCACCTGGTTTACCGCTTTCGGGAGTCCACATGAAGCCTGCGCTGAACATCTCAAACACCCAAGCCTCGTCGGAATCGGTAATCGTAAGGCATTCTCCCTCGCTGCCACAGGACGGCAAAAATCCATACTTTTCGGCCAATTCTCCTATAACTTTTATGGCCTCGCGAGCCGTTTTTGCTCTCTGTAGAGCAAAAACTTCCAGCTGCTCGATCGTCATTATAGCCTTACCATCCGGATAAAAGGTCTTTAAGTTTTCTTTCTGAGGTATTGTCGTTTCCCCTATGGCAACCCCGTGCTCGTTCATAAAAGGATATCCCACATGAAAATATGTATACGTTTCTTCGACTTGAGGAATTTCCCCTATCTTCTTCGGAGCATAATTCTCCTCGCCAATTATGTTCCAAAAGACATCCGCCTTTGACCCCTTAGGAAACTTTTTACCCTTTATGACTCGAACATTAGCATCATAAAACGCTCCATCCGCAGTATGCGAGGTCATTACAGAGCCATCGACGGAAGCCTTCTTCCCAACTACTATGTCCGTGCACGCTGATACTGATCCAACAAATAAGGCAACAACAGCTAATGCGGTACACAATCGGAAACACGCTTTCCTCATGTTCATTAAACTTACTCCCTTCTCTATTTTAATGTAATAGCATTCAGGAATGGAAATATACGGAAGAGGACTGGAAATTATGGTGGATACATTGACTGATATCGCTTAAAACCGAAGCTTCATTTTGTTTCTTTGCAAAAACAATTTTTAAGTTACGATAGTTATAATAGCAACTATTTCAACATGATTATACATCAAAGTTCGTTACAGTCAAACTAAAAATTGCTTATTTTAAATGTACTAAATTTTACAATGATATACAATCTTCATAAAGTTATATACTTACACGACGTGATGCTGCAGTCGCGATAAATTATTAATAATTACCTAATTTAAAAAATAAGCACCTTCAATTATGTAGCAATATAATGAAACATCGATGCTACTCTACGCTTTAGATGTAGCGATTAAGATAGATAATATGTTGATCTTATATCTACTTGATATTGATCTACAATTGGCTAGACATATTCTGAGCTCACCTTTAAAATTGCACCGAGATAGCCATGTCATCCTATCCATCGACAAATTTCTAGTATTCTTTTGATTTCTGCAGCTCCTTTATATACGCTTCCTTGGATCTTTCAATATGCTTCCTGGCCCAGTCTTCGGCCTTTTTGGGATTACGCGATATCAAGGCCTCTAAGATCTCAGCATGTTCTTTTGCGGC
>Ga0134095_1002464_pt1 | contig 10166 bp, 9 predicted proteins | sample 6_2taG_FD_94449 | JGI IMG/M metagenome (GOLD analysis project Ga0134095, IMG submission 94449) | Switchgrass degrading microbial communities from high solid loading bioreactors in New Hampshire, USA - 6_20_20_110_A2 metaG | ecosystem: Engineered > Bioreactor > Semi-continuous > Anaerobic >... | reverse complement strand
ATCAAAAAATTCATTCGTTACCCAGTATTTGTATTTTTCTATATAATCCATGCCAAACCTCCTATAATTCATTATTTACCATAAGTTTCCCCTTATTAGCTTTTTATATTATAACATAATATAATACTCCCTTCCATATTTATCATATGAAGGGAGTATTATCTCTATTTTTTATCATCTGTTATTTATATTACCTATTTTTACTATGCAATCATAAAATTATTCTATTAGCTTTCTGTTACGATGAACACCTTATATAATTTTATCAAAAAAGATTTCCATTTATATCAAAATTTAATTCTGCTGGTTCGCTTAATATTTCTAAATTAGGATTTGCTTTAGCTTCTTCTATTAAGCTTTCCGAAATGAATATATATTCCAATTTTAAAGTATTTTTGATTCTTACTATTTTAACTTTAGTTTTATCTTCTAAATTACTAGTCTTTATTGCACCTTGTATGGCAAGCTTATCTGTGTCTAAAACCATAGGAATTTTTATTGTCTTTTGAACAGTAGATGTAATAGAGTTTGGATATGTTTGGTCAAATTTCATCTTATTGAAAAATCTTCTTGTCGTAAAATCTGCCAACCCAATACCATTTCCATTACCATGGGATTCATCAGTTAAATCTAGAACAACTATTTTTTTAATTTCAGGCCCCCCAGTAGCATAAGGAGTATGATATCTACCTATAGTGTTTGTATCCATGCCAGTTCCCGTAATATTCTTTCCTATTTCGTCTACAATTAAAACATCAAACTTATCAAAATAAATTTTTGCTGTCATCCTTTTAGATTCGGCTTGTAGCATAGGTTCTAAGTCTAAAATTTCATCTTTATTCATAGTTACAATTTTATATGTTTCATCATAAGCATTTTCTAATAATCCCATGGCAAATATGATATTTTTCTTTTCAATAACTACACTAGCTATTTCAGGTAAATTTGTAGCCATTTTTCCGAATCCTAATTGATGACAAACTTCAGCACCTTTTTGCTTCCCTAATCCAATGGTTATCATCTTCACTATGCCACTTTCATAAGGTCCACGAAATCCAACATGAGGTTTAATACGATTAATTACTACAATACCATCGGCTTCATTGGCATACTTATCTATATATACAGGTAATCCATTTTTAGTTTTGCCTAATTCTACTACCTCCATAGAAGACCTGATTGGAGCTCCGCAAAATTCTTCTGTTATCCCTAAACTATATAAAACTTTAATTTGCCCATCTGCATTAGCACCGCCGTGACTACCCATGGCGGGAACTATAAAAGGTTCTCCTCCAACCTCTTTAATATTTCTTACAACTTCCTTAATAACTCTATTTATATTTGCTATACCCCTACTACCAGCAGTTATAGCAATTTTATCTCCCTTATTAACTTTATTTAAAAATGATTTATTTTTAAGTTGTTGTGTTATTTCCTCCTCTAGGTTTTCTATTTTAGGTCTCTCAAAATTCTGTCTAACCTTTACAAATTTTGGTATAGGCACATCTCCTAATAGCTTTTCAAAAATATCCATTGTTTTCCCCTCACTGCTAACATTTTTTAATCGTTAATTGCTAAACCCTAGTTATACAGAACAATTCATCATGCTTTAATATTTCTGCTTTAGTCTTTTTACCTGAAGCAACTTCAATTAAAAAATTGAATATTTCTTTCCCTTTTGATTCAATACTTTCACCCTCGCTAATTATAGTCCCAGCATTTATATCAATGTTCTCATTCATCTTTTCAAATGTATAAGAATTACCAGTAACCTTAATTACCGGAACAAATGGAAATCCTGTAGGAGTACCTCTACCTGTAGTAAATACAATAACTTGTGCGCTTCCACCAACAAAACTTGTTACAACTTCACCATCATGACCTGGGGAATTCATTAAATATACTCCACCCAGCTTTTCTGGTTTTTCAGCATACCCTACCACACCTTCAATAGGCCTTGTACCTGATTTATATATTCCACCTAAGGCTTTTTCTACCACTGAGCTTACTCCACCATCAAAATTTCCAGTAGATATTAGTGCTCCTCTATGACAAAACTCTTTTTTTGTTCCTATTTCCCTCAGCTTATCTTCCGTTTTTAGAATAGTATTTCTAATATCATTAGCTACTTCTTCGCTGACTGCTCTATCTGCCAAAATATGTTCTGCTCCCAGCAACTCAGTAACTTCAGAAAATAAAACAGTACCTCCATTATCTACAACCAAATCTGACATTACTCCTACCGCTGGGTTAGCAGCTATTCCAGATGTAGCATCGGTACCTCCACATTTTACACCAACAATCAAATCTTTTATATCACAAGGAACTCTTTCTTGCATCGAAAATTCTGCTGCCCATTTTTTTGCTATTCTCACACCTTTTTCAATTGCTTTTAAAGTATCCCCTTCTTCTTGAATTACTACTTTTTCAACAGGTTTAAGAGATTTTGAAACTCTTCTTACAAATTCATCTGGTGTAAATCTTTCACATCCTAACCCAACCACTAATACAGCAGCAATATTAGGATGGTTACCCATGGCAATTAGAGTTCTTGCTGTAATTTCTAAATCTTCACCCACTTGACTGCATCCCACAGGATGATTTAAATAAACTGCACCTTCTACTTGCTCTGCAATTAATTTAGCCACTCTATTTGCACAAAATACAGAAGGAATAATACCTATATAATTTCTAACTCCGACTTGTCCGTTTTTTCTTTTATAACCCATAAATTGCATAACTGTCGCCCCCTATTTTCCTCTTCTACAACCCATGTTATGATTATGAATCCACTGTCCTTTTGCTATATTCTCTAGTGCATATCCAATTTCTTCTCCATATTTATAGACTATGTCTCCACTAGACATATCCTTTAATGCTATTTTATGGCCAAATTGAATATCTTCTAGAGCCTTTACATCTATATCCCTATAACGACAAACTTCGCCTGCTTTACAATCTTCTAGTAAAACTCCAACATTATCTTTTTCATTTATTATAAGCATCTTTTTATACATGTTGTCTATCCCCCTTAATAGATAGTAGCTCCTTCATTTGCAGCACTTACAATCTTTTGATATGTTCTCAAAAAACCTTTTAACTCTTTCTTTGGTTCGTACTTCCACTTTGATAATCTATCATTTATTTCTTCATCAGAAATTTCAATATTAATAGATCTATTAGGGATATCTATGCTTATAATATCTCCTTCCTCAACAATGGCTATAGGCCCACCATCAGCAGCCTCAGGAGTTACATAACCAATACATGGGCCCCTAGTTGCTCCTGAATATCTTGCATCAGTAACCATAGCAACAGAATCGCCTAATCCCATTCCAACTAATAAGGCTGCAGGAATAGATAATTCTCTCATCCCTGGACCACCTTTAGGGCCTTCATATCTAATTATTAATACATCGCCATGCTTTACTCTGCCATTAAGCAATAGTTCTCTTACTTCTTCTTCCGAATTCGCAATTTTAGCAGGTCCTCTATGAACCATCATTTCATCTGATACTCCTTATTGCTTTACTATTGCTCCTTTAGGAGCTAAATTTCCCTTTAAAACCGCTATTCCTCCTTCTGAAGCTAAAGGATTGTCTAAGCTACGTATAACATCAGTTTCGATAAAGTCTACTTTTTCTAGGTTTTCACCAATAGTCTTACCTGTAACCGTTAAAACATTAAGATTAAGTTTTGGTGACAATGATTTAAGCAAAGCCTGTACTCCACCAGCATTATGGAAGTCTTTCAATGTATATTTCGATGCAGGTTTGAATTTTGCTAATAAAGGAGTTTCTCTACTCAATTTATCAAATAACTCAATATTACATTCCACGCCTAACTGTTTTGCTATAGCAGGTATATGTAGTATAGCATTTGATGATCCACCAATTGCCAATATGTATTTAATGGCATTCTCTATATTATCTTTAGTCATTATCTTATTTGAATTTAAGCCTTCCCTTACCATATCAACTATTCTTTCACCTGTCATCTTTGCAAGTCTTAGCCTTGCTGAAGCTACTGCACTAATTGTTCCACAACCTGGAAGTGACAACCCCATAGCTTCTACAACAGTCCCCATAGTGTTAGCTGTGCCCATCATGCCACAAGCTCCACAGGTTTGGCATGTTTGATCTTCAATTGTTTTAAACTCCTTTTCATCAATAATTCCTGCTTTAAATCTTCCCATGGCTTCTTTGACATCACTTAGAATTAAATCTTCGCCATTGTGTGTATAAGGCTCCATTGGACCGCCAGTCAAAAATATAGTAGGCAAATTCAAAGAAGCAGCTGCCATAAGCATTCCTGGCACTATCTTATCGCATGAACAAAGCATTACTAATCCATCGAATTGATTGGCTTCTACCATTAACTCTATAGATGCACATATGATATCTCTACTAGGTAGAATATAATGCATCCCTTTGCCCTGTGCTATGCCATCACATGGTGCTATAGTGTTGAATTCTACAGGCATTCCACCATTAGACCAAATTCCTCTTTTTACATATTCACTTAATTGTCTAAGATGTGCATGTCCTGGATTAGCTTCTGTCCAAGAATTAACCACACCAATTAAAGGTTTCTTAAAGTCCTTCTCTTCGTACCCCATAGCCTTATATATGCTACGAGGATAAGCTCCTGAAAGGCCATCTAACATATTCTTACTCCTAAGATCCACCATCTTAACCTCCTATAATTTAGCCTAAAGCTTCATCGCTTTTTTTAGACTTTATCTTTCTCTTAATTATTGAAAACAAAGGTGTTGACTGCAATATTGAAACTAAAGCAATAAACAATAATGCTGCTGAAATAGGATTCTTAATGAACACTGCCCAACTGTCTTGGCCTATTAGCAAAGATTGATGTAAACTTGTATCCAACATCTGTCCTAAAATCATCCCAACTACCATAGGTGCTGTAGGCATATTTATCTTGTTCATAAAATATCCTAAGATTCCAAATGCAAACATTAGGTAAACATCAAATATACTATTATTTATAGCAAAGGAACCTATTACACATAGAACAATTATTATAGGTGCCAGCACTTTATCACTTATTTTTGTTACGTTTATTGCTAATCTAGTAAATAAAAGCCCCAATGCGAACATTGCAATGTTGCTAATCATCAAAGCCCATATTAATGTATATGTAACATCTGCATACTCTGTCATAAGTGTAGGACCAGGCATAATTCCGTGTACCATAAGCCCACCCATAATTATAGCTGTTGCAGAACTGCCTGGAATTCCTAAAGTAAGAGTAGGTATTAAAGCTCCACCAACCACAGCATTATTTGCTGATTCAGCAGCTGATAGGCCTTCTATGCTGCCTTTTCCGAATTTATCCTTATCCTTTGAAAATCTTTTTGCTTCATTATAAGCAAACCAGCAAGCAGTATCTCCACCAGTTCCTGGTATAATACCTGTTACGATACCTATAATAGACGACCTAATAGTATTTGGAATCATTAATTTTAATTCTTGCAATGTTGGCAACATTCTATCTGTAAATTTACTTATTGTCTTTTTTTCCTCTTCATCTCTCTGAATTAGTTTAATAGCTTGTGGTATAGAAAAAAGTCCAATTAATGCTACTGTATAAGGAACTCCTGAGAATAAATAAATTGATCCAAATGTAAACCTTGGAGTGCCGGTTATAGGATCCATTCCCACTAAAGCTAATAATAGACCAATAGCACCCGATAAAAGTCCTAATAGTGTGGATCCTTGAGATAATGATCCAATTATAGTGATTCCTAATACAGCAACAGCAAAGAGCTCTACAGGTCCAAATTGAAGTGCTAAGTTTCCTAAAGCAGGCGCAATAGTCAATAAAGCTATACTAGACAAAACTCCGCCTATTAAAGATGCAACTAATGAAACTCCAAGAGCCTTTCCAGCTTTCCCTTGCTGCATTAATGGATATCCATCCATTACTGTTGCTGCTGCTGCAGGTGTACCTGGAGTTTTTATTAGTATAGCAGCTATTGAGCCTCCATACATAGCTCCCATGTATAGAGAAGCTAACATACTGATACCAGTAGCAGGATTCATTCCAAAAGTAATTGGCAATAAAAGAGCAATAGCCATTGTTGCTGACAATCCAGGCATGGCTCCTACAAATAATCCTAAGGCTGTGCCAATAGTGACTGACAAAAGACTTGAAATTGACATTGCATTTTTTAAACCCAGTAATAAATTTTCAAATATCATCTTTTACCCTCCTTATTGCAATAACCCCATAGGAATTGGTAATTTCAAAAATACAACAAACAAAAAGTATACAAATGCCGTGAATCCTATTGATATAAAGACTATATTTCTTACTTTTGTTGCATTTAGAAAAATATAAGTAGAAACTATGTAAATTGGAGTTATTATAAAATATCCTATGGGTTCCAGAAGGAATATGTAAGCTGCAATCATAATAGTAAATATTATTGCCTGTCTATAATTTATAGGCTCAAATTTTTCTTCGCTATCATCTTTTTCTTCCCCTGGTTCTTTATTTTGAATTCTATTTGCTTTAGCAATTTTCGTTTCACTAACATACGCTTGTATCATAATTCCTAATGCTAGTAAAATTATTAATCCAATTAATATTCTGGGTAATTTAGCAGCAACTGCTGGTAATTTAAATGTATTAAAATAAAAGATTAAGGAAAATATAATTGCCAGTATACTTGCTATCATCAGCCTAATACTTTTTTTCATAAATACACCTCCTTGAGGTTAAGAAAGAGGCTTAACCTTTTTCTTAATTACTATATTGATCTTTTACCTCTTCCCAGATTTCTTTAAATATTTCTTCCTGTTCTTTTAAGTATTGAGCATAATCATCCCCTATTTTTATATCTATTGGTAAAGCTCTATCTTTTGCTGCTTTAATAAACTCTGGGTTTTCACTCATCTCTCTAAAAGCCTCATACAATATTTCTTTTACTTCAGCTGGTATACCTTTAGGTGCACTATATCCTCTTGATGAACCAGAAACTACATTATATCCTAATTCTTTAAATGTTGGCACGTCTGGAATCATTTCATTTCTTTCTTCAGAGAATATAGCTAATACTCTTAAATTTCCAGCTTCTATTTGTGGATATGTAATTCCTAAATTGTTAAAACTTGCATCAATCTTGTTTCCTGCAGCTGCCTGCCAGGAAGGCCCATCTCCATCAAAAGGAACCATTTTGAATTTTAATCCCGTTTCTCTTTCAACAATCAAAGTTGTAAAGAAATCATCTCCGCCTACTCCAGAATTTCCAACAGTAACCTGCCCTGGATTAGCTTTTGCATCTTCCAAAAAATCGTGAATGGTTTCATATTTACTATCTTTACCTACAACTATCACACCTGGATCAGTAACAACATTAGCAATTGGATCTAATTCTTCTATAGTATATGTTATTTCCTCATTCATAATATAGTTTGTCATAAGCATAGGAGTATTTGTGATACTAAGCGTATATCCATCATTCTTAGTTTTTTTGCAAAGTTCTGTCCAAGCAATTGCTCCAGTAGCACCTGGTATATATTGATTAACAAATGTTTGCCCTAGAATTTTTTCTAAATAAGGTTGTGTTAGTTGAGCTAAAGTATCGCTACCCCCGCCAGGTTTGAACCCTTGTAATACAGTAATGGGCTTCTCTGGATAATTAATATCACTTCCAGTTTCTTTGCTACTACAACCTGATAATACAACTGATAAAACCATGATGAAACTAACTAAACTAAGCAAATGGTTTCTTTTAATCACTTTTATTCCTCCTTTTTTGAATTACTTTGTCATAAAATAAACTAATTTTTTCAATATTTTTATTGCAATTATTATGCCAAATATAGAATTTAGACTAATACAGTATTTTCTTAATTTTCTCTCTATTTTGTGTTGCTATTTGCAGCATAAAAATAAAGATTTGCTTATATTAGCAAATCTTTAACGTTGCATTTTGCAACTACTTTTTTTCTTGTGCATCACTAGCTCATATTATATCTTTTCATCATCCTCCATAGTGTAGTTCTATCAATTCCTAGTGTTTTAGCAGCCAAAGTTTTGTTGTTATTTGATAACTTAAGTGCTGTTTCAATAGTTTTTTTAGTAATTTCATCTATATTTAATACACTCATATTTTCCGTTACCTCATCTCCCAATACATTATTTAAGTCATTTATTGAAATTACCCCATTACTACTCTCTACAACTAATCTTTCAACTATATTTTCTAATTGTCTTACATTACCTGGCCAAGAATAAGTTGAGAGTTTTAATATAACAATATCGTCAACTTTGGTTATTATTTTCTTGTGCTCTTTAGATTTTAAGGTTATGAAATGATCTATGAAAATAGGTATATCCTCTATCCTTTCCCTAAGGCTCGGTAAGTTTATATTTAATACATTTAGTCTGTAATATAAATCCTCTCTAAATTTGTTTAATTTAACTAGATCAGCTAAGTTTTTATTTGTAGCACTTATAATCCTAATATCTATATTTATAATCCTATCGTCACCTATTCTTTGCACCTGTCCTTCCTGTAATACTCTTAGTAGTCTAGCTTGTACATCTAACGGTATTTCAGCGATTTCATCCAAAAAAATAGTTCCTTTATGAGCCTGTTCAAACAAACCTGCTTTCCCTTCTTCTTTAGCGCCAGTAAATGCACCTTTTACATATCCAAAAAGCTCTGATTCCAATAATGAATATGGAAGGGCCGCACAATTTACTGCAACAAAAGGCCCATTCCGTCTTAGGCTATGATTGTGTATGCTCTGTGCAAAAACTTCCTTACCAGTTCCTGTTTCACCATGAATTAAAATAGCTGAATCAACTAAACTATATTTTTTGGCTCTTTCTTTTATATCTTTCATAATTTTACTATTACCTAAAATTGAATCAAAAGTAAACTTAGCAACATGCCCTTTTTCGCTTAATTTCTTCCTAGCTTTCTTTTCAATTAACTGTATCTGTTCCAAATTGTCGAAAGTTGCTACAGCGCCTAATGCAACTTCGTTTATTAAAATGGGAGCTTTATGAAGAACAATATATTTATCATTTACATTAACAATTTCATCAAATTCATTTTGCTTTCTTACAAGAGTTCTTGTTAAATTAAAACCTGGAATTATTTTATCAACAGGTTCATTAAGAGCTAGTTCAGGTTTTATATTTAAAATTCTCCCTGCTTTAGCGTTAAATAGGGTAATCATTCCATCCTTATCAATAGCTATTATTCCACTTTGAGTAAGTTCTGTTATTAACCTTAACTCTTCAGCTTTAGCCAGCTGGTTTTTTCTCATATTTGCAATCTCTATAGCTTTATAAAATGATTTGGCAATACATTCATACGAATCCGTCACAATAAGTTCGCCATAGATGCCAAACTCAGCAGCAGTTTCCACTGCAATCCTATCACCAACAATCGCATCTACTTGTAATTGAGATGCTTTTCTCACTGCTTCAGTACTTTCTTGTATACTATTTATTTGAATTTCAATTATTTCAATATCAAGAAATTCAGATAATGATGATATATTACCTATTATGTTTGGAAACCCAATAACCCCAATCCTCTTAACATGTTTTTTAACTTTTCCTATGGCTTTTAATATATCGAGGATTGTCACTTCTATCTCTATAACAGGAATATTAAATTCTTCCTTCATCTTTAAAGCAGTACCACCTCTAGTAATAATTGCATCTACCACTCTGTTTTGTATCCTTTTTCTAACAGCTTGTACACTATTAGATAGATTTAAGCCTCTTATTATGTCAACTTCAATCCCTAAATCTTTACTAACTAGTTCAGCTCTCTTCGCCATTTCTTCATATGTAGAAATAAACAGGATATTATAATAATCATCAATATTCTGCATAATTCTCCTCCCTGTAATAATTATGTCAATTAACAACACTAGTCAAGTAAATAAAAAAATTAATCTTTCAATGAGGTTATTTTACTATATCCTTTTAGTTCTTTGGAAGTACACTTTTTCCTTAATATACATTAACATGTATGAATATATCAATTTGTTTGTATTTGGTAAAATAAAAATACAATAAATGGTCATCAAAAATACAAAAAGTAATTGCCAGTACAACCCATAAAATATACCCTATTAAGTGAGCAAACTTAGTAGGGGAGGAAAGGATGTGCT
>Ga0134095_1002441_pt1 | contig 10252 bp, 8 predicted proteins | sample 6_2taG_FD_94449 | JGI IMG/M metagenome (GOLD analysis project Ga0134095, IMG submission 94449) | Switchgrass degrading microbial communities from high solid loading bioreactors in New Hampshire, USA - 6_20_20_110_A2 metaG | ecosystem: Engineered > Bioreactor > Semi-continuous > Anaerobic >... | reverse complement strand
TACCTTTTTCCATCCATTTGTTCAAGTCTTCTTCAGCCCAATGACCTCTAATGTCATTGATTCCATCAGAAGCTTGTACGGATATTGGCGACCAGGCTGATAATAACAGCATAATTATCAGTACTGACGACAATAATCTTTTATACATTTTTCACCCTCCTGCATATTTTTTTAATTTATAATAAATACCTCAGGGGTAATTATTACCCCAATTATATGTATCCGAGTACATCTTTGGATGATTATAAAACAATCAATCAGAATTCCAAAGCCCTCTTGGTTGAATCCCGGATTATCAAATCGGTTTTAACCCTGATTTCCTTTTGTTTAAAATGTTTGTGCTCGCAAAAGTATTTCAATGACTCAATACATGCTTCTGCAATATGCTCCAACGGCGCGTTCACAGTTGTCAATGCAGGCATGATATAATTTCCGATTGCTGTATTATCAAACCCTATTACAGAAATATCATCCGGTACACTCAAACCCGTTTCTTTTATGGCTTTAATTGCACTAATTGCCATTACATCATTGGCACAGAAAATAGCCGTCACGTTCTCTTTTAATATCTCACGTGCAAGCCTATAGCCGCTGTCATCAAGGAAGTTCCCTTCACGAACCAAATTTTTGTCAAAACCTAATCCTGCATCTTCCAATGCTTTTTTGTATCCTTCATAGCGTTCTATGCCCGAAAGTTTTCTAAGGTCCCCGGATATGTGCCCAATTCTGGTATGCCCCAATTTAATCAAAAACTGTGTCGCATTATAAGCACCCTCAAAGTTGTCCAGGTTTACAACCAATCTGTTTGGCTTTTTCACCATCCTTTCTGATTGGCGGTCAATAATAATTGTGGGATGTTGCATTATAATATCATCATCAAGTTGGATTTCATCATTGAACGCACCGATAAAAATGCCGCTGAAAATGGTTCTGCTCATGAAGAGATTTCTAATTTCACTCAGCTGTTTCTGTGAAGTTATAATTGACACCAATACTTGAAAGCCAAAATTGTTTGCCTGGTCTATTATCAGATTTATCAGCCGTGAAAAGTATGTACTTTCCGAGACCCTTGACTTTGACTCAGATATGTCAATATCCAAAACAAACAGGCCAATTATATTGCTGTCTATCCCGGCCAAACGCCGTGCCGGCGCTATCGGAACATAATTTTTTTCTTTTATCACTGCCAGAATCTTTTGCCGCGTTTCCTCTTTTACGTTGGGACTGTTGTTAATAACCCTGGATACCGTGGCTCTGGAAACACCACATAATTTTGCTATTTCTTCACTGGTCATCGTCCACCTCCCCTCAAAGTTTGTATTTACAGTACCACTTTGAAGCAAAAACATGCTTTCAAACAGCTGTTGTATTTTTTAAATTACAAACTTTTGCAAAAATGTAGTTTTAATAATCAAGTTTTTCTTCTCGCCAGTATATTTACCAATTCTTGCGAGACAGGTTTTCTATCCTCATTATAAATTTCAAAATCCATTTTTTTGTAGTTCCACACCGCGCCGCCGATATCATACTCCTCCAGAAGACTTATATAATCTTCATGCCATTTTATCCTGGACTCCAGGTCAGCAATGGCAATTACGCCAAACTCCCCGCAATATAGTTTGCATTTTTTCTTTTCCCTGAACTCAATTGCTGGTTTTAAATCTTTGCGCAAAAGCTCTTTATTCAGCTTCAGGTTATTCAATTCCATCATAAAACTGTACTTAGGATTATTTTTCACAAACTCTTCAATTCCCTCATATTGTCCCGGATATTTTACAGTCCTGTTGTACGCCATGGCACTTTCCGACCAGTGGGCTTTCTGATGCGTAAAGAAAAAAGGATTGTAAAAATGGAAATTGTAAACTATGTAATCATCATCAATATCTGCAAGGTTTTTAAGCTCATCAGGACTGTTATAGTTATTGCCCCCAATGTAAAGCCACCTGGTGGAATCAATTTCCCTGATTGCTTTTACACACTCAAGCATCAACTTGTTCCAGCGGGTACTGTCAGGCTCAACAACTTCATTTAACAGTTCAAAGGCAATATGTTCCCGTTCATTTATGTAACGCTTGGCTAAAAATCTCCATATGTCAACAAATCTCTTTTGCTGGTTCGGATCTTCAAACAAGGTGCTTGTCTTAAAATCTTGAAAGCGGTACCCGGGAGCGTGATGCATATCCAACACAAGCCCCAAATTGCATTTTTTACACCACTCAAGGCACCGGTCAATATAAGAAAGCCCATCTTCTTTATATTCTCCCACATTGTCATCAGACTCGATAATTGGATAATCAAAAGGCAGTCTGACATGGTCAAACCCTGCTTCTGCAATAGTTTCAATGTCCTTCTCCGTAATGAATGTATCGAAATGCTCTTTGCTGAAAACTTGATATTGTGATATCCATCCGCCTAAATTTATACCTGCTTTAAAACTCACCATTTTTTTCCTCCTGAAATATTGTGTTTTAAATATTGGTATTAAATACTTTTGATGTTTTGTATGTTTTTAAATGTAAATTGGATATAAACATTTGAAATCGTAAACTGAAACCATTTAACACTGGATTATTCAATAATGTACGCGCGTTCATTCTAATTTAATTATATCACGTTTTCTTCTTCTCTGTCCAGTTTTTATTCGGCCCACTTAATTCATATCTTGTATTTTTCATCAAAATTTCAATTTTTTTGTTCTTTTTTATCCCCACTTTTGAAGTAATATGTTATAATTTTATTGATTAAACAGTTTTAGGTTACATAAAACTTACGACTAAGCGTTCTTACAAACAACACACCAATTAATAAAAAGGAGGAGTTAAAATGAAAAAGAACAAGATTTTAGCTGTTGTGGCAAGCTGTCTGCTTCTAATCTCTGTTTTTGCAAACACAGCAACGCCGGCATTTGGCGAAGCAACCGGGGCACCGGGAAAGCCTATACTGGGAATAGTGGAAGACAATGGTGTAATCAGCTGTAAAATTATACTTTTAGCCGACAATAATAACGGAACCCGTTGGAGATTATATGAGAATGGCAAACTTATTCAATGCGGTTCGGCGGAAGATAATACTCCCGAACCACAAGTAATAATATTGTAGCCGTTTACAAGACCTGCAGGACAGTATAAATACAAATGCGAATTGATAAACAAGTATGGTTCAACTTTTAGTGATGAAAGAATATTTACAGTAAATCACGGATTTATTGACGAGGTTCCTCAGGCAATATTTACGGAAGATTTCGAAAACGGAGCCAACGGTTGGACCGTTGTAAGTTCCGACCCCGGTTCAACTGTGGTAATTGAAAACGGCACCGGTATTTACGGTTCAAAATGTGTAAAAATATCTTCTTCAGTTTTTTCCGATACTGCATATACAAAGCAAATCAGCGGCCTTACGATCGGTGAAAAATACAGGCTGACTGCATATGTCAAATATCAAGACGTGGTAAGAGACCCTAATTCTTTTTACTGGCCGGTCATAGGGCCTAACGTTTGCATCTATCCCACATGGACTTATTCAGGTGAATGGGAAAACCTGGGCACATTTTATCCTGGCTGGAAAAAAATATATGTGGACTTTACAGCCTCCACAACCAGTGTTGATATTGCAGTGCGTCTGGGTTACACAAACAGCAAAGTGACCGAAACCGCATGGTTTGATAATATAACGGTGGAGCATTTGCCAAAAACCGTATTTACAGAAGATTTTGAAAACGGTCTTTCCTCCAATTGGGAAATAAGATCGTCAAAACATGGCAATTCTCTGGCAACCGTAACTGTCGAATCAGGCACAGGTGTAAACAACAGTAAATGTTTAAAAATAAGCTCATTAGCACAGGATGAAGATGTCGGATGCGTAAAAACCCTTCAACTTGCTCCAAACAGCTATTATAAACTTAGTGCCCTTATGAAGTACGAAAATGTAACTCCGGGTAAAAGTGACGGAGCCAATATTTGCCTCTATAACAATGAAGGTGAAGATGCAATATGGATTCGAACAGCCACAGCAACCGGAACAAATACTTCATGGGAATTAGTAAAACTGCTTTTCAAAACTCCGGATTCCGGCAGTGTGAACATTGGCTTGCGTTTAGGCTTTCTTAATTGCGAAACCAAAGGTACTGTGTGGTTTGACAATGTCAAGGTAGAAGCTGTACCTTCCGATTATATTTACGAATCAGAGCATATTATTGCTTGCTTTGAAACTGACGATACCCAGTTTGCGACAAGGGAAGGTATTCTTAACTGGTTGTCGGAGTTGGATAAAGTATATGTTTTGATGAAAGAATTCTCCGGAAACAGAGTGCCTTTTGACGGCAAAAAAATGGGAATATTATCATCAGACAGCCATTCAGGCGGTGTCGGCGCTTATGCGGGAGATCCCATAATGTGGTTTAAAAGCGCCAACGACAATCCTGTAGCTTATCAGTTAAAAATGACTTGTGAACACGGAGATTTATCTTTTGCAATTTTGCATGAGATAGGACATAATTTCAATCTCGGAAATACCAGTTGGAACTGGAATGACGAAATGTTTGCCAATTTCAGGGCATATTATGCAGTTGAACAGCTGGAAAACTTGCACTTGAACAATATGGGCCCAATGCCTGTCGTTTACAACTATCCTAATATACGTCGGGAAGGTACTGAGCTTAAAGATTACTATTCTGAGAGGTATAACGAAACCATGGCACAAGGAGAATTTCATCATGACGGATTAATGTACACACTCATTCTAGCTAAAGAAAAAATAGGCTGGGAGCCCTTCCTTAAAACCATACAATACTTGTCAAGCAACGATTTCAGCAACAAAAACGACATGGAAAAATTTGAACTCTTTTTTTCCAAACTGTCTGAATATTCACAACAGCCAATAAGCGAATTAATATCCGACGAGGACATGTCACTCGTCAGGGCATACTGGAATGAGCACGGTTCGTTATTTACGCGTTAAAAAGCTATAGAAAACATTTTTAACTCAAATATTTACATTTTTAAAAAGCACCGGAGCAATAAGCTTCCGGTGCTTTTTTGAAAAATCCTTTTTAAGAAAACACTTAAGAAAACACTTTTTAAAAGCATTTACAAATAATATTCCGTCATATCTCTGGGTTTTAGCTCAAATTCAGCAAAAACTCTGTCCCTTACTTTTAAGAAGTCGCTTCCGGTTCTGTCCCTTTTCCTTGCCAAAGGCACCTTAATAATACTCTTAACTTTTCCCGGGCTTGGAGTCATTATCACAATTCTGTCCGCCAAGAAGACCGCCTCTTCTATATCATGGGTTACAAAGATTATCGTCTTTTTCTTTTCCTGCCAAAGCCTTTCTATCTCATCCTGCATGCTCATGCGAGTCATTGCATCAAGGGCTCCAAGCGGTTCATCCATAAGAAGTATCTCCGGGTCCACTGCCAAAGCCCTCGCCAGGGCCACCCTTTGCTGCATTCCTCCAGAAAGCTGGGACGGATGATGCTTTTTGTATGCGGAAAGACCGACCAGTTCAATATACTCTTCGGCAATCTGCCTTCTCTTCTTCTTGTCTATATTCTTGCTCTCCAGCCCAAGCTCAACATTCCGAAGAACATTTCTCCACGGAAGCAGCCCATAGTTCTGAAATAAGGTGATTCTATCCGTAGACGGCTTTGTAACAACTTCTCCGTTTACTTTAACAGTGCCTGCGGTGGGCCTGTCAAAACCGGCAATCAGGTTGAGCAATGTTGACTTTCCGCATCCGCTGGGTCCCAGGAGGCAAATAAATTCGCCTTTTTCTATTTCCAGATTCACATTCTCAAGGGATACCGTCCTTTTGCCTTTAAAAAAGTATTCCCGTGATACTCCCTCAATAGAAATATACATATCAGCTTCTCCCCCTTCGGGATATTCCCCACTGTTTTTCAATGCCGGTTTCAACAAGTTTTATGAGTCTGTCCAGCAAAAGCCCCAAAGCTCCGATGAATATTATTCCTGCCAAAACCAAATCCGACCTTAAAGAATTCCTCGCATCTATGATAAGATATCCCAAACCGGACTGGGCACCTACCATTTCTCCAGCCACCAGGAACACCCAGGCTGATCCCAAAGCCAAATGAAGCCCGTTTGCAATTAACGGAAAGGCCGCCGGAAGAATAATTTTAAAAAGCATCTGAGGCTGCCGGATTCCAAAGCTGTCAGCCACTTTCAAATAAATCGCATCCACGTTTCCAACCCCGGAAACGGTGGAAAGAAGAATAGGGAAAAATCCTGCTATAAAAATTATAACAATCGCAGGTGTATCGCCTATTCCAAACCACAGAACAATAAAAGGAAACCATGCTATAGGTGAAACCGGCCTTAATACCTGCACCACCGGCTCAATAAAGGACCATACGCTTTTATTCCAGCCAAGCAAAAGTCCTAAAGTTATTCCTGCAACTATAGCAGCCAAATATCCGATAAAGAACCGGGCAAGGCTTACTCTGAAATGAGTCAGTAACGTTCCGTCCTTTATCAATTCCGCCATTCCTTCAAGAACTTTGGCGGGAGAAGGAAGAAGCGACGGCTCGTATTTTCCCGACAGTACCGCCAGCTGCCAAATGCCTATGAGTACGGATATACTTACAACAACTTTCAATACCTTCTTCAATATTTCCATTTCCATCACTTCACTTTACCTATAAATGTATTATCCACAAACTCGTCGTACTTCGGAGGATTTTCGGAAAGTCCCATTTCCACCATGTATTCTGCAAGCTCATTGTAATCCTTTTCTTCAAGTTTCAAGTTTTCATAGGAAATCCATTTAAGAGACAAATCCAGCACTTGTTCCTCCGCTTTTAGATATTTTGTGGCAATATCCCGGATTGTCTCATCTTTTGCTTCAGCTTTTTCCCCTGCTTTTATGTATTCTTTGATAAATTCCTCCGCTATAGCCTCGTTATTTTTGATAAAATCATTTCTAAGAACCAATCCGCAGCACACAGAACCTTCCCACAAATCCTGGGACTCAAACAAGGTCTTACCTTTATCCACTGCCACCGATTTTGCTCCAAAAGGCTCAGCCACACAATAGCCGGATATCCTGCCTTCCGCAAGAGCGGCCGCCATTTCCGGCGGTGGAAGCTCAACAACATTTACATCGTTATATGCAAGGCCATGGTTTTTCAGCATAATATGTAAGAGAATATTATGAGTTGAAAGCTTGCTTGGTATGGCAAAGCTTTTTCCTTTCAAATCTTCAACTTTATTGATATCCTTGGATACCACCACCACATTTCCGTCTCTGTGACCCAAGGCAACCGCTTTTAAATCAATCCCCTGCTCCTTTGCTTTCATTGCAAGTTCTATAAGCATGGACGCACCGTCCACTTTTCCTGAATTCAAAGCATCCACCAGTTCCGTCCACGAACCAAACTTTACAAGCTCCAGTTTAAAATTTTTAAAGTTTTCATTTGCAAGTTCATTTTCCACATAAAGCGGAAGAGCATGGGTAATAGGCAGATAAGCAATTTTTACCGTTTTGACTTCCGTATTGGCATTTGTCCCGTTATTTGCCGTTCCGGCCGCCCTGTCTCCATTACTGCAGCCTGCCAAGCTTAATATAATCAAAACCAGTAATATGAAAATTGCCGCTTTTCTTTTCATATCAATTTCCTCCTTTTAAAACGTCTTTCATTAGATAGCTTCTTTTCCTTAGATAGCTTCATTTCCACATCAAAGCCTTTCTCTTTTCATCGATGTCTGAAATTATTCTGTCTGCGAGCTTCAGCGGATCCACTTCCACTACCATGACAGCTCCCAGGGTTTTTTCCGTATCTTCAAACAGATATTTCATTACATTTTTAGAACCTTGAACAGGCGGATAAACCGAATGATAGGAGTTTATACCTAAAAGCCTGAATCCAAGGGCCGCCCCGACACCCTTTTCATTGGACCATTCGGGACTTGCAAACGCAAAAGGCATGTCTTTTATATCTTTCTTCAGGCTGTCCGCCAATGCTCTGAAAAAGGCTGATGCCCTTGCATTGTCAAGACATTCGCCCATATGCCACACCGGAGGCAAATCCGGCTCCAAAAATTCCCTAAGCTCCTTACCTGTCCATTCCAATGCTTTAACATTGCAATAGCCAAGCTTCAAAAGGGGAAAGGACGCACAACCGTTGGTAAGCACAAGAATGTTGTTTTCAATAAGCTTTCTTGCCACATCTGCTATTGCTTTTTCATACATAACTCTCGGATTGTTGCAGCCCACAAGGTTTACAACACCGCGGATTTTGCCTTCCTGCAGAGCCTTCGCAATCACATCCATGCTTCCAAAACGGCTTGTGGCATACTCTACGGAAAAACCGATCTCCGCATCCACCTCATAATTTGGAATAAAGACCGGAACGTCCCTTCTTGCCTCAAAGCTTTCAATAGCCCTCTTAACTATGGTTTTTGCCAATTCCTGCGTCTGGGCCAGGTTTGAATGGTGATGGTCATAGGCATAATGCTCCGCTCCGGGAAGTCTTGCAGAGTCGCTGGTTGTAACAACCGTGGTTTTAAAGCATTTAGCAACATCCATTATTGACGGGAATACATCCTGGACATCCGCCACCCACAAATCAATGGCCCCGGTGCCAAGAACCAGCTCCGCACCAATTGCGTTGGAAAGAGGAATAACTCCCCCATAACGGTACATTGCCGAAAGTCCCGAGCAGCATATTCCATAGAACTGTATTCCCAAGGCTCCTTTTTCTTTTGCCATTTGTATAAATTCCCGGCTTCTTCCCTGCTTTACTATTTCACTGACCAAAAGAGGGGAATGACCGTGAACGGCAATATTAACATAACCTTCCCTAAGGGCACCCAAATTTGCTTTAACGGTGCTTCTTACGGGCAAACCAAACAAACTGTCCATGGCTATTGAAGAGCCTAAAACGCTGCTCCAGGCAAAAGCCAGCCCGCATCTTAAAAATTGCTTCATAATGTTTTTCCAATCTCCGTCCGTTCCCGTACTGGTCCGATGGAGGGCTTCAAACACTTCATGATAGGCCCCTATGGGAAGAATGTCAAGCTCGCGCCACTTTTCAATTCTTTCTTTGGTTGCAAAAGCATTTAATGTCTTGTGCTCTCCCGGAACCGTCCTTGACAAATCCTCAAGAAGAATGTCCGCAACTTCCACCGCCAACTCTTCCCTGGTCTTGCCCTCGGTGGATATGCCAAGCTGGGCGGCGGATTTTCTAAGCTTTGCTTCTCCTGCAACAGGCATGTCAAGTGTTCCTTCCCCGGCCGCTTTCAGTGCCAGCATTATTTCGCGGCCCCTTGCTCCATGGGCTGCAACACCTGCCGCCACCCACCTTAGAAGATTTCTTGCAACAATGAGGTCGGCATCCGCTCCGCACACTCCTCTGGGGCTTTTCTTCGTTATTCTGCACGGCCCCATGTTGCAGTTTTTGCAGCAGACACCCGCAAGCCCGAAATTACAGTGGGGTTTCTGACTGTCAAAGCGGTCAAAACATGTCTCACAGCCCTGCTTTTCCATATGTACAAGCATTTTTCTTACCGCAGGGTCCGGAGTGTTCTCTATAACATTTGCTTTTGACGGAAAGCTTTTCTTGTATTCATTAACCGCATTGTTGTAATCATCAAAGGAATCCTGATGATGGTGGTGCCCACCTTCGTTATGAAAATGCCTGTGGTGGTATCTTATTTCCTTATCTTTATAAAAATTCATATCCGCACCTCATTCTATCTCTTACTATCCCTATATGTTTACTCGTGTTTTAATTATACAACATATCAACACGAATAGTCAATAACTATTTCCCATTATTCCTATTTGTTTTGTTATATTTATGGTAAAAAAATCAAAACAAGTGCTGTTCTAATTGGAAAGCTCATCTACAGCTTTTTTGATTCTTGAAAGTCCTTCCAGTAAAACCGTTCTCGGGCAGGCGAAATTGAGTCTCTGAAAACCAAGGCCCTCTTTGCCGAAGGTCACCCCGTCATTTAATCCCACGCCCGCTTTGTTGACAAAAAAGCTCTTCAGCTCTTCCGCCGGAACCAGAAGCCCGTTGCAGTCAAGCCATGCCAGATACGTCGCCTCCGGCCTTATCACTTTTATTTGAGGGATATTGTTCTTAAAATACTCTTCCAGAGTATTTAGATTTTCTTCAAGATACAAAAGCAGTTCATCCAGCCATTTTTCACAGCTTGAATAAGCAGCCTCGGCCGCCACAAGCCCGAATATGTTCAGCATGTTGGCTCCGTTTTTGCTTAAAGTTGCTCTGAATTTT
>Ga0134095_1002426_pt1 | contig 10303 bp, 10 predicted proteins | sample 6_2taG_FD_94449 | JGI IMG/M metagenome (GOLD analysis project Ga0134095, IMG submission 94449) | Switchgrass degrading microbial communities from high solid loading bioreactors in New Hampshire, USA - 6_20_20_110_A2 metaG | ecosystem: Engineered > Bioreactor > Semi-continuous > Anaerobic >... | reverse complement strand
CATTTTCTCAATTAACCCAAATTAACAAATTTACCGGATTAGCCAAGCCCGGGTGCAAGCTATCCGGAGCGAGGGCAAAAGATTTCCCGCGGAATATACTGGTAAGGGGCAACCCTATCAACAATCACTGTCAAGGATGGTACATATATGGCAAATAATTCAAACTCATTTGTTTCCCCGCAATATTACTCGGACAATGATAACATGGGGGTAGTACCCCTGGCTCTCGACGAGAGCAAAAAGCAGACCTCCCTTGCCGCTGCCCAGTCGGACGAACTGGAAAGCATGTACCCTGAAATCTACTGGGACGTTTATCCTCTCGTGGCCGAGGTGGCGGACAAGATGATTGCCGCCAACTACAAGCCGAATCCGAATACCATGAACATGATAGTCGACAACATCATCAAGAACGGCGGCCTTTGGTACGAGGACGACGACGAGGACCAGTTCGGCGAGGCAATCCCCGTCCAGTTCGGTTTCGGAGGCCTGCCCTTTGCGCGGCGCAGGCGCAGGTACCACAACCGCAACACTCTGCGGGACATAATCCGCATCCTGCTGCTGCGGGAGCTGCTCGGCAGGCGCCGCCCCTTCCGCGGTTTCTAGGAGGCTGAAAGATGACGACTCAGGAATTCGTTATCGACTCTCTCCAGCTCCACCTGTATTTCGGGCGCATAATGAAGGAGCACGCGCTGTTTCTGGAGGCGGGCTTCACGCCGCAGAACGCAAACTACGCCAGAACGGCCGACCACTACAAAAACGAGTTTGAAAAGCTGCTTCAAAACGCGATTACCCTAAGCAACGGCATTGTCAGCACAAAGGTCCTGCGCTCCGGCGAGCTGGTCACGGACTTCACGCTGGGCGCCGAGAGGCAGACGCAGGGCTTTACCGGCATCATGATTAACCAGAGCCTGACGGTTCAGACGGCCAGGCTGCGCGGCGGCGTAAATCCGAACGTTTCGCCCGAGCTTGCCCGGACCGTCCGGGAACTCAACAACGGGGCCATACAGCTTCTCAACGCTTTCATCGACTTCAAGACGGAGATTCTGAACAACGTGCTCTCGTGCAGCATGTTCACGCTCAACTACCCGCTGCTTATCGACCACATCCGCCGCGAGGCCATCCTCTACCGCGACAACCTTGCCCTGCTCGAGAGCGGACGCGGGATAAACCAGGACGTAAAAGCCATGGAGCTGTTCTGGAATCGAATCATGCTTGAGCACGCTCTGTTCATCCGCGGCCTGCTCGACCCAACGGAGGGCGAGCTTATCAACACGGCAAACGACTTTGCCGCCGAGTACAACGAGCTTATCAGAAAAACCATGGACGCAAACGACACCGTGCTCGCTTCAATTACCGACGAGGCTCTCTCCGACACCATGCGCTATCGTGACTTCAAGGCCGCAGGGACAAAGGGCATAACGGAATGCCAGATTCGCTCGATTATCCTGCCGCTTTTGGCCGACCACGTTCTGCGCGAGGCTAACCACTACATACGCCTCCTCGAAGAAGTGCGGTAGCGAGACTTTTCGTACCCTGCCCGGCACGAAAAGCAAAGCTCAATTTGATAAAGGCCGTTTCAAAACGCAGATGAGGTTTGAAACGGCCTTTTATTATTGAATTTCCCGTATTCTCAGTCTTAAACTTGCTCAGAGGGAGCTTAGCGCGCCCTTAAGCTGCCTCATCGCCCTCTCAAGGAGCGAGCGCGGACAGGCTATGTTTACGCGCTGAAAGCCCGTGCCGCCTGCGCCGAACATCGTGCCTGCGTCGAGCCACAGCTTCGCCTTATTGACTATCAAATCGTTAAGCTCGCGGTCGGTAAGCCCCAGCGCTCTGAAGTCGAGCCAGACAAGGTATGTACCCTCGGGCTCGACCAGCCGGACCCGCGGAAGCTCACGGGCGAGGAAGCTGCGCACAAATTCAAGATTCGAGCCGAGGTAAACAAGAAGCTCGTCGAGCCAGCGCGCCCCGTGCTCATAGGCGGCTCTGCAGGCAACAAGCCCCATGATGTTGAGCTGGCTGTAGCCGGTTTTGCTTATCTCCAGCCTGAAGCGGCGGCGCAGCTCCGGGTTTGAAATAAGGATATTGGAAATCTGAAGCCCCGCGAGGTTGAAGGTCTTGGTAGGAGCCGTGCAGGTGACGGTGATGTCCGCAAGTTCCGGGCTAATCGCCGCGAAAACCTGGTGGCGGTTGCCGGGATAGACAAAATCCGCGTGAATCTCGTCGGAGACCACCTTGACCCCGTGCCTTAGGCAAATCTCGCCCATCGCTGAAAGCTCTTCGGCTCTCCACACCCTGCCCACCGGATTGTGCGGGCTGCAGAGTATAAAGAGCTTAACCTTCTCTCTCTTTATCTTCTCCTCGAAGTCCTCAAGGTCAACGGAATATTTCCCGCCGCTGTAAACGAGCTCGTTGACCACTAGCCTTCGCCCGTTTGCAAGAACCGACTCGGAAAAGGGGTAGTAGACCGGCTGCTGTATGAGCACCGCCTCGCCCTCCTCGGTCAGGGCGCGGATTGCGGCGCAGATGGCGAAGACGACGCCGGGGGCCTTGACGAGCCACTCGGGCGAAAGCCTCCAGCCGAAACGCTCGGAATACCACTTGAAAAGCGCGTTAAAGTAACTGTCGTCCGCCACGTCGCTGTACCCGAAAATGCCGTGGCGGCATTTTTCCGCGAGCGCGTCCAGAACCTCCGGCGGTGAGGGAAAATCCATGTCCGCGACCCAGAGCGGAAGGACGTCCTCCGGCAGCCCCCTCTTGGCGGCAAAATCGTATTTTATCGAGTCCGTGCCGCGCCGCTCGATAACTGTGTCAAAAGAATAAGACATCTCAGCTTACCTCCATGGCCTGCTCCAAATCGGCAATAAGGTCCTCGGCGCACTCAAGCCCAACGGAGAGACGGAGCAGGGTTTCGTTTATCCCTTTTTGCCTTCGCACTTCCTCCGGCAGGTCGGCGTGCGTCTGATGCATCGGATATGTAATCAGACTCTCCGCCCCGCCGAGGCTCTCTGCGTACTTTATTATCTTTACGTTCTCCAGAAGCCCGAGGGCCGTCCTTTCAGAGTCCACCTCGAAGGAAATCATCGCCCCGAAGCCGCTGGCCTGCCTGAGCGACACGCTGTAGCCCGGATGAAAGGGGAGGCCGACGTAGTGAACAGCCCTGACCTTCTCCTGCCCGCAGAGCCACTGGGCAATCTTTATCGCGCTCTCCTGCTGCCTCTGCATGCGTATGTGCAGCGTCTTAATCCCGCGGATTAAGAGCCAGCTGTCAAAGGGCGAAAGACAGGCTCCCGTTGTCTTGTATATAAAGCGCAGCCGCTCCGAGAGCCCTGTGTCCGATACGACCAGGAAACCCGCCAGCGTGTCGTTGTGCCCGCAGAGGTACTTCGTCCCGCTGTGGAGCACTATATCGGCGCCCAGGTCCAGCGGCCTCTGGAAATATGGCGTTAAAAAGGTGTTGTCCACAATCAGGAGCAGGCCCCGTTCCTTGCAGAGCCGCGAGACTTCGGCGATGTCGGTGACCTGCATCAGGGGATTTGTCGGCGTCTCGACAAAGACGGCCTTGGTTTCCGCCCTGATGCTCCCTTCGATTTCCGCAATATCCGAGGTGTTTACAAAGTCAAACTCAAGCCCGTTTTTCACAGAAATGTTGTCGAACAGCCGGCGGGAGCCGCCGTAGAGGTCGTCGGAAGCTATGATATGGTCTCCCGGCGAGAAAAGCTCCATGAGCGCCGTCAGCGCCGCCATGCCGCTTGAAAAGGCCAGCGCGTCGACGCCGTTTTCGAGCCTCGCGAGCGTCCTTTCAAGGTGCTCCCGAGTGGGGTTTTGCACTCTAGAGTAGTCGTAGCCCGTGCTCCGCCCCACCCCCGGGTGCACGAAGGTCGCCGACTGGAAAATTGGGACGCTCACGGCTCCCGTCGTGTCGTACCTTATATCGCTCCCGTGTATGCAAAGGGTATCGAAATTCATACTTATTCCCCTATCCTAACCTATTTTTATATATAGAACATCAGCGCCTGTTCTCCCTTGTGCTTCTCAGCTTCGCTGACCAGGTCCTCCAGAGTTATTTTGGAAAGGGCGTCCCTGATTGCCCCGTCGAGCCTCTCAAAAACGGCCACGCGCATGGCCCCGTCTATATCCGGAGCCTTTTCGCCCACCGTGCCCTCAGTCTGTTCAAAAAGCGATGTTTCAACTGCCACCAGAAGGTCCAGCGCGCTAATCTCCCCGGGCGCTCTTGAAAGCTGGTAGCCGCCCTGCGCCCCCTTGATCGAGGTGACAAGCCCAGCGCGCTTCAGAAGCGAAAAAACCTGCTCAAGATAGATTTTTGAGATACCCAGCTTTTCGGAAATACTGATAACGGTGATATACTCGCCTGTTCCGTACTGCTGCGCCATGCTTATAGCGGCCGCGAGCGCGTAACGCCCCTTCGCGGAGATTCTCATGAGCAAACTCCCCCATTTCATACATGATTAATATGTATTCTATAATAGGTTATAAGCGGTCGTTTGTCAATAGTATAGAAATCATATCGAAATAATATTTTTTGAAAACCTATTGACAAAGGCTAGCAGATGCTGTATGATGGCAATATCATAGCAAACATATATGAATTATAGTAGACTGGATTTTTATGGAGGTAATATTATGTCGAAGATTTACAAGAGCCTGACCGAACTTATAGGCAGAACTCCTCTGCTTGAACTGACGAACTACGGCAAAAAGCACGGCCTTGGCGCAACAGTCATAGGAAAGCTTGAGTATTTCAACCCCGCGGGCAGCGTCAAGGACAGAATCGCAAAGTCGATGATTGAAGACGCCGAAGCCAGAGGATTGCTCACCAAGGATTCGGTGATTATCGAGCCGACAAGCGGCAACACCGGCATCGGCCTTGCCTCGGTGGCCGCGGCGCGGGGCTACAGGATTATACTTACGATGCCCGAGACGATGAGCATAGAGCGCAGAAACCTGCTCAAGGCCTACGGCGCCGAGCTTGTCCTGACCGAGGGCGCGAAGGGCATGTCTGGCGCGATTGCCAAGGCCGAGGAGCTTGCGAAGGAAATCCCGAACGCCTTCATACCCGGCCAGTTTGTAAACCCGGCGAACCCCAAGATACACAGGGAGACGACCGGCCCCGAAATCTGGGAGGATACCGACGGCAAGGTGGATATCTTCGTGTCCGGCGTCGGAACCGGCGGCACAATCACCGGCGCGGGCGAGTATCTGAGGTCCAAGAATCCGAACATAAAGATTGTGGCGGTCGAGCCCGACGCTTCCCCCGTCCTCTCCGGCGGAAAGCCCGGCGCGCACAAGATACAGGGCATCGGCGCGGGCTTCGTTCCCCAGGTCCTGAACACCCAGATTTACGACGAAATCATAAGGGTGACGAACGAGGACGCCTTCTGGGCGGCGCGCGAGCTTGCGAGAACCGAGGGGCTTCTCGTCGGCATATCCTCCGGAGCCGCCGCCTGGGCAGCGACGGAGCTTGCAAAGAGGCCCGAAAACGCCGGAAAAACCATCGTCGTCATTCTTCCCGACACCGGCGAGCGCTACCTGTCCACTCCCCTCTTCTCCGAGTAAGAGCTCAATAAAAAATTTTAATTGGAGCCGTTTTCATGCGGCTCCTTTTTCTTTTAAACCGATTGAAAAACATACTTTTCATATGATATTATGGAAGAACACTAGCATTAGGATGTGATTATATGAAAATTTCTACTCGGGGACGTTACGCGCTGCGCCTCATGCTTGACTTAGCGCTCAACGAGCAGGACCAATACGTCACCATAAAGAGTATTGCCGAGCGCCAGGAGATATCCGTAAAATATCTCGAACAGATTATAACCACCTTAAACCGTGCGGGTTACGTTAAGAGCATACGCGGCCCTCAGGGCGGCTACAAGCTCGCCCATCCGCCTCAAGAATACACTGTCGGGATGATTCTGCGCACGATTGAGGGCAGCCTTGTCCCCGTTGCCTGCATGGAGGACGAGCCCAATGAATGTCCCCGCAGCGACAGATGCGCGACGCTGGAGCTCTGGAGGAGGCTCTACGAGGCAATCAGCTCCGTCATCGACAACGTCACCCTTGCGGACCTCGTCGAGTGGCAGAAAGCCAAGCTGTGAATAATGCCAGATTCTCCCTAAAAAACTATTTCTAATTCTTAGCAATTTCCCCTATTGACTTTTTCAGCGGCTTAGTTTATAGTAATTTCATACTTATTTTATATGATTAATATGAATAAGCAATTTAATATTTAAAGAAAGTCGAGTGTGAGAGGAAATGGCTGAGAGAAAGTACAGATTCGAGACCCTTCAGATACACGCGGGACAGGAAACTCCCGACCCGGCTACAGACGCCCGCGCCGTTCCGATTTACCAGACCACATCCTATGTCTTTCCGAGCTTCGATAAGGCGGCAGCGCGCTTCAGCCTCTCCGAGCCCGGAAACATTTATACGAGAATCATGAACCCGACAACCGATGTCTTTGAAAAGCGCATGACGGCGCTTGAGGGCGGCATCGGCGCCCTCGCCCTTTCAAGCGGCGCTGCGGCGGTTACATACGCGATACTGAACATCGCGCATGCCGGCGACCACATCGTTTCCGCCAACACGCTCTACGGCGGGACCTACAACCTTTTCGAACACACGCTCAAGGATTTCGGGATAGAGGTCACCTTCGTGGACCCCGATGTGCCCGGGAGCTTTGAGAGTGCGATTCGCCCCAACACCAAGGCGATATTTATCGAGACTTTGGGGAATCCTAACTGCAGCCTTATCGACATCGAGGCGACGGCGGAGATAGCGCACAGGCACGGCATCCCGCTCCTTATCGACAACACCTTCGCTACTCCCTACCTTCTGCGGCCCTTCGAGCACGGCGCCGACATCGTGATACATTCCGCCACAAAGTTCATAGGCGGCCACGGCACCTCGATAGGCGGTGTGATAATCGACGGCGGCAAGTTCGACTGGGCGGCCTCCGGTAAGTTCCCGGGGCTCACCGAGCCGAACCCGAGCTACCACGGCGCTCGCTTTACCGAAGTCGCGGGCCCCGCGGCCTACATCGTCAAGGCGAGGGTGACCCTGCTTCGCGACACGGGCGCGGCCCTAAGCCCCTTTAACGCCTTCCTGTTCCTTCAGGGGCTTGAGACCCTTTCTCTCAGGGTTGAGCGCCATGTCGAAAACGCGCTCAAGGTGGTAGAGTACCTTAAAAACCATCCGCGCGTCGAGAAGGTCAACCACCCCTCCCTGCCCGAGAGCCCTTATCACGAGCTGTATAAGAGGTACTTCCCGAAGGGCGGCGGATCGATATTCACCTTCGAGATAAAGGGCGGGCCGAAGGAAGCCAGGGCCTTTATCGACAGGCTGAAGATTTTCTCGCTTCTTGCGAACGTCGCCGACGTAAAATCCCTCGTTATCCACCCCGCGAGCACGACCCACTCGCAGATGAACGAGCAGGAGCTTCTTTCTTCGGGAATCAAGCCGAACACAATCCGCCTTTCCATTGGAACCGAGCACATAGACGATTTGATTTACGACCTAGACCAGGCCTTTGAGGCAATATAACCGGACGGGCGAAAGGCTTTTAGCCTTCCGCCCTTCCTTGCGCTTATTAAGACATCAGGGAGAGAAAAGAGCAAAGTGAGAGTATACGCAGACAACGCCGCGACAACGAAGATGAGCCGGAAAGCGATTGAGGCCATGCTGCCCTTCTTTGACGAAGTCTACGGCAACCCCTCCTCGCTCTATTCAATCGGGCAGGAGGCGGCGAGGGCCGTACAGAGGGCAAGGGAGACCATGGCGGGACTCCTCAGCTGCGAGGCGAGGGAGATTACCTTCACCTCGGGCGGGAGCGAGTCGAACAATCAGGCCATAATCTCCGCCGCCCTTTCCGGCGGGAAGAAGGGCAAAAGGCACATAGTCTCGAGCGCGATTGAGCATCACGCGGTGCTAAATACGCTGAAGAGGCTAACAAAGCAGGGCTTTGAACTTACCCTGCTCGGCGTCGGCGAAAGCGGAATCGTGAGGCCCGAAGATGTCGAGGCCGCAATTCGCGAGGACACCTGCCTCGTGACCATAATGTACGCGAACAACGAAATCGGCACGATTCAGCCCGTATCCGAGATTGGCGAGATTTGCAGAAACAAGGGAGTGCTGTTTCACACAGACGCCGTGCAGGCGGCGGGACACCTGTGCATCGACGTTAAGGAGCAGAACATCGACCTGCTCTCGCTTTCGGCGCACAAGTTCCACGGACCGAAAGGCGTCGGAGCCCTCTACGCGCGAAAAGGAATTGAGCTAACCAGCATCATCGAGGGCGGCGCTCAGGAGCGCGGGAAGCGCGCCGGAACCGAGAACGTCCCCGGCATCGTGGGCATGGCCGCCGCCTTTGAAGAGGCCTGCAGTCACATCCCCGAAAACTCAAAAAAAGTCTCCGCGCTCCGGGACAGGCTGATTGAGGGCCTTTCCAAAATACCCGGCTCCTTTTTAAACGGAGACCGTAAGCACAGGCTGCCCGGCAATGTAAGCTTCTGCTTCGAGGACGTGGACGGCGAGGCTCTCGTCCTGCTGCTCGATAAAAAAGGCATCTGCGCCTCCTCTGGCTCCGCCTGCTCCTCCGGCTCGCTCGACCCGAGCCACGTGCTTCTCGCGCTCGGAAGGCCGCCGGAGCTTGCGCGCGGCTCCCTGCGTATTTCGCTCGGCAGGTATAACACGGAAGAAGAAGCGGATTATATATTAGAGGTCGTTCCGGAGCTAGTCTCCTATCTGCGCGGCTTCTCTTCCGCCTGGAACGCCTGAGTCGGGATTAATTTCACAGAAGGACAGTTTTTATGGCATACAGCGAGAACCCGAAGGCTGAAAAGCCCAGGAGAAAAGCACTGATAGCCATGAGCGGCGGCGTGGACTCGAGTGTCGCCGCTCTGCTGATGAAGGAAAGAGGCTGCGAGTGCATAGGCTGCACGATGCGGCTTTTTACAAACGAGGAGGCCGGCATATCGAGCGAAAAGGTATGCTGCTCGCTCGAGGACGTGGAGGACGCGCGGAGCGTGGCCTTCAGCCTCGGCATACCGCACTACGTCTTTAATTTCATCGATGACTTCAGGTCGCAGGTCATCGAGCGCTTCATCTCGGCCTACGAGAGCGGAAAGACTCCCAACCCCTGCATAGACTGCAACCGCTACATGAAGTTCGGCAGACTCTTTCAGCGCGCCGAAATTCTCGGCTGCGACTGCGTCGTGACCGGGCACTACGCCCGCATTGAGTACGAAAACGGGCGCTATCTTCTGAAAAAGGCGGTAGACGAGAAAAAGGACCAGAGCTATGTGCTCTACTTTCTGAATCAGGAGCAGCTAAAGCGCATGGAGCTGCCCCTCGGCTGCCTGCGCAAGGAGGAGGTGCGCAGGATTGCTCTCGAGCACGGTCTTGTAAACGCGCGCAAGCGGGAGAGCCAGGACATCTGCTTTGTACCCGGCGGCGACTACGCGCAGGCGATTGAAAACCTGACGGGCAAAACATACCCGCCCGGCAGGTTCGTCGACCGCGAGGGCAGGGTCCTCGGCGAGCACAGGGGCATCATCCGCTACACAATCGGGCAGAGGAAGGGACTCGGCCTTTCGCTCTCAAAGCCTATGTACGTATGCAGGATAAATCCGGCCGAGAACACAGTGACGCTCGGAAGGAACGAGGAGCTCTTTTCAAGGGAGCTGGACGCCTGCGACTTCAACTGGATTGTATGCGATACGCCCCCCGAAAAACTGCGCGTCAGGGCGAAGGTGCGCTACAACCACAAGGAGCAGTGGGCTACTGCCTACCCGAACGGCGGAGACAAGGTCCACATCGTATTTGACGAGCCGCAGCGCGCCATCACAAGGGGCCAGGCGGTCGTTTTGTACGACGGGGACAGCGTCGTCGGCGGCGGGACCATCTGCTGAGTCTCTGGCAAAAAGCCCCCGGAGGCAAAAACCGAGCTCCCCTTCCCTGTTTTCAACGTCCTTGCCCGTCAGCCTTTGTCTTATAGCGTTATTGATTATTAAAAATAAAAAACAAAGCCGCACGCAGGCGGCTGAGCGGAGCCAAACCGCCGCGGAATAACTCCGAGCGGCGCCGACCCGCCGGCGATTGCCCCCGTCCCGGCTTTCATTTTCCCGACATAATGCCGCCGGAAAAACAATAACCTCCATTGACATGGAGGTCATTGTCAGAAAAACCGGCGCTGTTAGCTTTTGTTCTGGTTGTTGCGATTGTTCTGGTTATTCTGATTATTCTGATTGTTCTGGTTGTTGCGGTTGTTTTCGTTGTTGCGGTTGTT
>Ga0134095_1002415_pt1 | contig 10344 bp, 7 predicted proteins | sample 6_2taG_FD_94449 | JGI IMG/M metagenome (GOLD analysis project Ga0134095, IMG submission 94449) | Switchgrass degrading microbial communities from high solid loading bioreactors in New Hampshire, USA - 6_20_20_110_A2 metaG | ecosystem: Engineered > Bioreactor > Semi-continuous > Anaerobic >... | reverse complement strand
GCGTGGCTGGAGGTGGAAACCGGCTCCGGTGCGGGCTTTATTCAGGCAGAACAGGCGGTCATTCTGACGCCCGCGCCACTCGCACCAACTGTGATGGTCACATCTCAGAGAGCAGGCGCTCCGATCTTTGACGCGCCGAGCATGGCAGCCGAATTGGTCGGGTCGGCGTCGTTCGGGGACACCGCCAGCTTGCTGGGCGAGAGCGGCGAGTGGGCGTATGTCACCACCTGGGACGGGCTATCCGGCTGGTCGATCGGCAGCGCGTGGGAAGTGATCGGCGACCTTGAACCGGCGCTGGTCAACCTCGCCGCCACCGACGCAGCTGGCCTGTTCGTGGACGCCAACATCAACGCCGATCTGGCCGGGACGCTTGAGCAAGGGCAGCTTGTGTACCTCACGGGCGAGACGTCCGCCAACTTCGCCCAGGTGTTGACCGCCGACGGGACGACCGGCTGGATGGACAATCGCTACCTCTCTCCGCTGCCGCACGCGTTCGTCAGCGCGCAGGTCGGCAGGCAGTCTGATCCGGCGCTCTACACGCAGCCGCAGTTCGGCGCCGATCTGGTGGCGACGCTCGAAGCCGGAGCCACGCTGACGGTCCTCGACCGCCCGGACGAGTTCTGGCTGGAAGTCTACTCGCCAGCGCACGGCATCGCTTACGGCATGGCGAACCAGTTCAGCCCGGTGTACACAACCGCTGAGGTCCAGGTGGATGGCGCGATCGTGCGTGAGGGCCCCAGCTCCGAGCAGTTCAACGCTATCGCGCAGGTCAGCGCGGGCACGGAAGTGGTTGTCGTCGGCACCAACGAGGACGGCGACTGGGTGAAGGTTCTGCTGCCGTTCGAGGAAATCGACTCGCCGTTCCGAGGAGTCGAGGGCTGGATGGCAACCTTCCTGTTCCAGGATGCGAACGGTGAAACGAGCCTGAACCTCGACATTCTGTCCGTGGTTGAATAGACGCCGTATCAGACAAGACACAAAACCACAGCGCCCGATCTGGAGTGCCAGATCGGGCGCTTATGTTAAAATACCCGGCGCGGCAAGCCACGCGGTCGAACCGGCTTGCCGCTTACTGCGTCCGATTGTTTGGATTTGGTTGGCTATGCGTGTAATATCTGCATCGGCCAATGTAAATCGCCCATTGCTCGCTACACATTGTTAGAGACCATGCAGCTCATTCGCATCGGATCGCTGGTTCTGCTCGGCCTTGCGCTGGCGGGAACCCACTCGGGGCGCTCGTCGGCGCAGGAGCCGGACACCTTTCCGCGCACCGTGACCGACCCATCCGGGCGCCGCGTGACGGTCGACGTGCCGCCGCGCGTGATCGCGTTGATCGGCGACGCGCCCGAAGTCCGCGCGGTGGTCGAACCGGCGGCGTTGCGGCACAGCGATCCCCTGGCCGACCCGCGCGCGTTCGACTGGTCGGATGTCGGGCTGCTGGTGCTGTCGGACCTGTACGCGGCGATCAACCCGGCGTGGCTAGACGAAGCGGAAGCGCGCGGCATCCCGGTATTTCTGTTGAGCGAGACGGCGAGCCTGGACGATTGGCGCGCGACGATCGAAGCGCTCGGCCAGGCCACCGGGCGCGAGGATCGCTCGGCTGCCGCATTGACCCGCCTGGAAAACCGGCTGAAACGCCTGGCGGTGCGCGTCGCCAGCCGCCCGATCCGCCGCACGCTGGTGCTGTCGCCGGAAGGCTACACTTTCGGACGGGATACGTTGATCGGCGACCTGCTGAACAGCGTGGCGGCGCGGAACGTCGCGGCGGAAGCGGGCTTTGACGACTATCGCCAGATCGACACCGCCACGATCCGCGAGCTGGCGCCAGACGCGATCCTGCTCTCCCCGACGTGGACCAGCGAGCAGATCGCGCAGTTCCGCGCTGACCCTGCGCTGAGCGACGTCCCGGCGTTCCAGCGGGGGCAGATCTTCCGCCTGCCGTTCTCCCCCACCCTGCCCGACGACCCCGCCGCCGCCGCGTTCGCGCTGGCGTTGCTGCTCCACCCCGCCGCCCTGCTGCACTAAGCGCCCGCCTGCCATCGCGCATCCGCCCGCCGGGCACCGGGCAGGTCGAGCGTCAAATACGCTATAATCACGGTAACTCTCACACGAACCGGCCCACGAAAGGACACATCATGCACCGTAAATTGATCAGCATCGGATGTCTGCTGCTCGCGCTGATCGCCGTTCCGTTCGGCGCTGCACGCGCGCAGGATGGGGGCTTCGGCGCGGAAGAACAGGCGGCGCTCGACTCTGCCCGGAGCGCGGTGGAAACGTTCTTCACAGCGCAGACGTACACGGTCAGCCACACGCAATCGCTCGCACAGCAGATCGCCGTCTCGCTGGGCACAGAAGCGATCACCATCGATCAGACGATCGACCAGCAGGGCACGACGACCAGCGAGCGCCAGCCCGACAACCGGTTCGACAACCAGACCAGCACGCTCGACCAGACGATCACCCAGACGCTACGCGGCGCGCAGCCGGGGCAGGAACAAACACTGTCCCTGGCGCAGACGCTCGACATGATCGTTCTCGACGACCGGGCCTATCTGCGCATTACTACCGACGACCCGCAGCTTGCCGGGTTCTTCCCCGAAGGCTGGGTTGACATCACCGAGGGCGCCGAGGCGTTCCCCGGCATGGAGCTTTACGATATCGAGCAGCTTCTGGCGAGCAACAGCAGCGAGTTCTCCGCCGAGATGTTCGAAGCGCTGTTTGGCGCGGTCAGCGAGGTGGAGCTACTGGAATCCGAGACGGTCGGTGACGTCACCGCGCGGCGCGTCCGCTTGGTGCTGGATCCGGTGGCGGCCTTCTCCGGCGAAGGCTCCGCGAGCCTGCGCGAGATGTTCAACGCCGCCGCGCTGCCAATCGACGTCGACGGGCTGATCGAGGTAATCTTCACCGACGAAGACACGCACTACGAAATCACCCTGCTTTTAGGGGATGAAGACGGTGCGCTTTACGGGTATGATGTGATATTGGATATGGACATCGCGATCCCCGCCGAGTTGGTGACCGATCCTTCGCTGGCCGGGGCGCAGATGTCCCTCGCGCAACAGAGCGTGAGCACGCTCCGCTTTTCCAATCTGAACGAACCGGCGGACATCTCTGCGCCGCCGCTTGAGGAACCTGAAACCGAGGGGTAACGAAGCAACACACATGGATCGCCGTTTGTATCGCGTCACTTTGCTCGCCATTCTGGCGGTGATGGTGCTCGGCGGGGCCGGGCTCTCGCAGGCGCAAGACGACGCCCGCGAGCGGATCAGCGCCGCCTACCGCGCCGTTCAGGAGTGGCGGTCGTACCGGGTTGAGGTAGACGAAACGTCCGACTACGCCATGACCGCGCAGGGCCAGCAGGCTGCCACCTGGCAGCGGCGCGAGCGCGACCTGGCGCTGGCCGGTGCGTACGACGTCGCCAACCGCGACAACGCGCGGATCGTGCTCGAACTCAGCAGCCGCGTCTCCGGCTCGACCGAACTAGGCGGCACGCAGACGCCCAACTCGTGGGAACTCGATCTGAACGTTGCGCGCGCGGAAAACGGTGTGTTCTGGCGGGGCACGCTGGAAACCGAACCTGCCGAGGACTTTACGCTGCCCGAGTCGTGGGCGCCGTTCTCGGCGGACGAAGCGGACGAGGTCCCCGCGCTGGCGGACCTGACGCTGAGCCGCTATCTGCTCGAAGACAGCGCCGACCCGTTCCTAGTCGATGCCGAAACGTGGCTTAACGCGGCGGAGAGCATCGAGGGCCCGCGCTCCAGCCGCAATATATCCGGCGATCTGTACGTCATGACGATCAACGCCGAGGACATACCGGACCTGTTCGCGGGCCGGTTCCTGGCGCTGACCGAAGGGCAAAACGCGCTCGTCGGGCGGCAGGACCTTGTCAACCAGCTTGCCGAAACCGGCACGGTAATGTGGGGCGTCGCGCTTGACCCGGTTACCAGCCAGCTACTGGCGCAGTTCATCCAGATCGACATCGAGGCCGAGCTCGACAGCAGCCTGCTCCAGTCGCCCTACACGACCATGTCGCTTGCCTTCCGCAGCGATCAGACGGTCGTCTTCAGCGGCGTGAACGAAGCGATCACCCTGCCGGACGATCTGCCGCAGTCCTGACCGCCGCCCACTCTCACGGATCAAAGCGCCCCGACTCACGCAGCCGGGGCGCATTTGTATTCGGTGATGAAGGTGGGCGGGGACCGGGCGGCTGGCAGTCACCTGCTCCCACGCGCGTCACGGCTCCACGACCGGCACCAGATCGCACGCTCCCGCCCGCTCAACCGTCGTGATCGTGCCGGAGAACCAGCCAAGCTCCCCGTCAAGCTGCGCCAGCCACCACGAGCCATCCGCCGTGCGTCCAAGCGCCGGAAGGCTGAGGCCCGGCGTCGTTTTGTCGATGGCGGGCCAGTCCAGGCCGGGACCGAGGCGCATGTTCACCTCGGCGGTGAAGCGTAGCCAGCAATCGACCGGCGTCGCGGTCGGCGCGGGGCCGGTCACGCCTGCTTCCTGGAAAGTGTCCGCCAGCACGCATGCGTTATAGCGCTCGCCGATCTCGACGCGATAATCGACCGTGCGGTTAGGATCCGGCTGGCGGATGACCTGCGTTTCGTCCATTCGCAACAGCTCAAGCAACTCCTCCAGCGGGCTGCCCTTGCTCAAGCCGGTGTAGTCGTAAATGACGCTCCCCTCGCGGCGGACCGGCGTCTCGCCTTCGACCACGCGCGGCGCATACCCTGCCCACGCCAGCCGGTCGGCAGCCACGTCCGCAAACCCGGCGTAGAGGTAGGATGCGTCCACGATCTCGACGCTGACAGCCGCACGGCTGAGGCGGTTCTCGGTCGGCGGTGTCAGAAAGTCCCGCAGCAGCCGGAGCAGTTCGTCACGCACCGGAAGCTGCACCATGCGCCCATCGTCCGGCGTCAGGAAGGGGCGATATTCTACGCCGGGCGATCCGCTGTAGCGCGCGATCTGCGACGGCTCCAGCGACAGGGCGAGCGGCACGTAGCCGGTCAGGTCGGCCAGGCTCATGTCCGTTTCGACGATCTCCAGCAGCTCCGGCCCCAGCGTGGTAAGCTGCTCGAACAACCCCTCGGCGCGCGCCTGCTGCCACATCGCACGCAGGACGTCCATCTGCCGCCGCCCGCGATCGAAGTCGCTGGTGGACTGGCGGCTGCGCACGTACCACAGCGCCATGTCCGGCGAGAGCGTCCGCCGCCCGATTGGCAGCGTGAACAGCTCCCAGTTTTCCTCTTGCGACGGGTCGAGGGTCGGATCGATCAGCCGCCAGTCGCGCAGCGCGCAGTCCACGCTGATTGTCAGCCCGCCCATGAGGGTGATAATCCGCTCGAAGTCTGTGAAGTTGACCATGGCATAGTGGTCGATCGGCAGGCCGAAGTTGTAGAGAAACGTCTCTCGCAGCAATTGAAACGCGCCGTCCGGGCCGCCATCCCGCGCGCCGATCTGGTACACCAGATTGATGCGGTCCACCGTCGCGCCGGGGATGTAGACGAACAGATCGCGCGGGACGTGCCACAGCGCGACGCTCCCTACCCGGCGGTTGATCGACACCACGATCATCACGTCGGTGCGTGGCATCTGGCTGGTGGACGTGTCCGCGCCGAGCAGCAGGATATTCTGGATTGCGTCGTCGGTTTCCAGCGGCTCAACCGGCTCGGGGATGGGAATGATCGGCGTCGGCGTGGGGAACGCGGGCGGCTCCTGGGCAGACGTCCGTAGCGCGCCCGCCAGCACAATTGCCGCGATCAAGGCAAGCGCCAGCCCGCGAACCTGGCGGGCGCAGCGCGGTGCATGGCCGCTCATTCGAACGATTCCTTTCCTTAATATATATGGAGTAATTCGGAGAAACCTCACCCCTTACCCCCCGACCTCTGGCTCCAGAGGTGAGGTTTTGCTCGCTGGTTCACGGCGGATTTCTACCATTTAGCCGTTTACAGGCTGCCAGCCGAGCAGCAAGTAGCTCAGAAGCCACAACGCGGGACCCGCCAGCAGCCACAGCCAGCGCATGATCCCGGTAAACGAGAGCAGGCTCCAGGTAACCGGCTGATCGGGCATCCCGAACACGAGCCGGTGCCACGCCAGCGCGACAAAGATATTGGCTGCGGCGGCGCGCTCTAGTCCGTATGACTGCCCGCTGGCGAACATCGCGAGCAACAGCGTCAAGATACCAATACGCCACGACGCGGGGATGACAATCCGCTCCGTGCTCGGCCACAGCGGCGGTATGCGCGCGAAAGCCAGCGCCAGCGCGAACACCATCACCGCAACCTGAACGCTCCGCTCCAGCGCCTGCATGCTCAGCAGGCCGCGCCACGCCAGCCGCAGCGCGCTGTCAAATGTGTACGCGAACGACGACAGGCTCCACCCGATGAAGTCGTCCGGCACGCGCTGGCGGTGGATCATCAGCGGCCAGAGCGGATAGTGCCCGCTTCCCTGGTAGAGCCACGCCGCTGTGCCGAGCGCCACTCCCAACGCGCCCAGCAGCGGCGCCCAGGCCGGGCTGGCGTCTTCGAGCACCAGCCGCAGCGTCGGGCGCGGATCGTCTTCCGGGCGGATCCACAGCCGCGCGGCCGTCAGCCCCAGCGACCACAACGCCAGCGCGGGAACCAGGAGTAACCCGCGCACGTCCGTCAGCCCGACGAGCACGCCGATCACCAGCGCCAGCAGGGCAGCCGCTCGCGGCCTGCGCTCGCCCGCCCGCGCCGCCAGCACCAGCAGCCCGCTCAACAGCAGGAGCAGCGACTCCACGCTGCCGACGTACAGCCACGCGCCAAACGGCAGCAGCGCCAGCGCCATCAGCGACAGCGCGCGCCGGTGCCCGGTCAGCGCCTGGAAGACCGGCACGAGCAGCACGAACGCCAGCCCGTTCACGATCAGCCCGCTACACTCCCCGCCGCCGAGCGCGAGCGCGCCCGCCGCCAGCGCGGGGAACAGCGGCCACCAGCCGCGATCGTTCGGCTGCGAATAGTGCAGCGGCATCAGCGCCGGGTCGTAGTCGCTGTAGCCGTTGAGCGCGATCCGCATGTAGTGGCGCGCGTCGCCTGCGAAGTAGCACGTGCCAGACAGCGCAGTATAGCGCGGGTCGATCCGGCGCACGCCCTGGTCGAATGCTGCATTGATCGCCGTGCCGCAGATCAGGAACGCGATCGCCAGCCCAGCCATCGCCAGCAACACCGCGCGCCAGGGGTAGCGCCGCAGCGCAACAGGAACTTTTCTGATGGCGTGCATCCTCGATGCTAGCGTGTACAATCTCTAGTAGATCACGTCTATACGCGCGGGTCCCACCGGACCCGATCGCGAGTGTAGTGGATCCTCGGGCTTTACGGCAACTAATCGGGAGATGCCATCTATGGGCATCCAAAATCTGGCGGGCCAGTCAATCGGCCAGTACGAGCTACAAGAGCTGCTTGGGCTGGGCGGGATGGGCGCCGTCTACCGCGCATTTCAGCCGAGTCTCAAGCGATCGGTCGCGATTAAGATTCTGACCCCCGCGCTGGCCCAACAGCCGGGATACCTCGAACGCTTCAACCGCGAGGCAGAGACTGCCGCCGGGCTGGAGCACAGCCACATCGTCCCGATCTACGATCACGGCACCGAGAACGGCACCAGCTACGTCGTGATGCGCTACCTGACCGGCGGCACGCTGGCCGACCGGATGCGCCGCCAGCGCGACGAAGGGCTGCCCATGCCCTCGCTCGGTGAGGTCGCGGAGCTGCTCGGGCAACTCAGCAGCGCGCTCGATTATGCCCACAAGCAAGGGATCGTGCACCGCGACATCAAGCCGAGCAACATCATGTTTGATGAGCACGGCAACGCTTACATCGTGGACTTCGGTATTGCGAAGCTGATCGAGGCGACCGAGTCGCTCACCGGGACAGGCGTCTCGATGGGCACGCCCGCCTACATGGCGCCGGAGCAATGGACCGGCGACCCCATCGGCCCAGCGACCGACCAGTATGCGCTCGGCGTGATGACCTATGCGCTGTGCACCGGGCACCCGCCGTTTGAAGGCCCGACGCCCTATGCCCTGATGCACAAGCACCTCAACGAGAAGCCGATCCCGCCGCACTACCAGCGCACCGACCTGCCCCAGACCGCCGCGCTGGTGCTGGAGCGCGCCCTCGCGAAGCGGCCCGAGGAGCGTTACCCCACCGTCAGCGACTTTTCGGAAGCCTTTCGCAATGCGATCGAGGGAGCGACGGGCGAGCAGACGGGGTTCTTTACCGTGCCGGTGCAGCACGAGCCGAGCGCCATCGGCCCGCTAACGCCGCCCAGCCAGGGCAGCGGCGCCGCTCTGGCCACCACCGTCCGCCGCATCAAGCCAATGTGGGCGCTGGCGATCGCGCTCGGCGTGCTGGCGGTGCTGCTCGGCGTGGCGGTGATCCTGCTGCTCACCAACAATCCACCGCCCACCGACCTGGCGGGCGAGCAGACAAACATCGCGCTGAGCGCGGTCGCCCTGGCGGAGACGCGCACGGCGCTCGATGCGCTGGCGTTCCAGCAGACGCAATCGGCGCTTGAATCGCAGTCCGTTCAGGAGACGCAAATCGCGCTCAACGCCACGCACACCGCCGAAATCCCGGAGATGGCGCCGCAAACAGAAGGCGAGGCGCTGTTGCTGACGGCGACCGCGCTCAGCCTGCTTGACGCTGAGACGGAAACTGCGCCCGCCACGCCGACCGAGACGCTTCCCCCAACTGCCCCCCCGACCGCCACGTTCACGCTGCCGCCCAGCTCAACGCCGATCGCGGTCCTCTCGCCTGAGCCGACCTGGACGCCCATCCCCCCGGCTGAAGGTGCGGTGGACTCCGCGCTGATCGCGCCGGACTCGCGGCAAACAGTCGCCGTTCCGGCGGGGTGCCGCACGGCGGGGATCGAGCCGCCCAGCCTGACCACCAACGACGAGGTCGTAATTACGTGGAGTTGGTCCGCGTCGCGCTATGCGCTGCTGCAAGACCACATCGAGCGTGCGCGTTACGAGGTCGACCTCGATCAGCGGCCGCTGCTCGACTGGCGCGACCACATCGGCCAGCCGGAACGTCGCGGCCAGTTGTGGATCGTCTCGTGGCGCTATCCGGTCGGGCGGCTGGCGCCGGGCGAGCACGTCATCACGTATCGCCTGCAATGGATCGAGCCGGTCTACGATGGCACGCAGCTCTACGGCCCGTCAACCGAAAACCCGGAAGAAGACGGAAGCTGCGTCTTCTACGTGGTCGAGCCGGAGACAGACGCGGGCAGCTAGCCCGCTGCGCTCGGCGGCGCGACGCTTTTAAGCTGGTGCGCGCTGGTGAAGTAGGCGCGATACGTCAGGTACGCGGCGATCAGCCCGGTGAACGACACCGCCCCCACGATCATGTACATCACGATGATCTGAAGCTGCACCGCTTCGAGCGGCGACGCCCCTGCCAGGATCATGCCGGTCATCGCGCCGGGGAGCTTGATCAGCCCGGTCGTCTTGGTCGTGTCGATGTGCGGGATCATCGCGCTGCGCAGCGCCCGTCGAAACTGCGGGTGCGACGCCTGGCGGCTCGTCGCGCCGAGCGCCAGCCGGGACTCGATCAGCACGCGGTTCTCCATCAGATCGACCGGCATCCGGTCCAGAATCATCGAGGCGACGGACATCGAGTTGCCGATAATCATGCCACCAATGGGGATGATGGCCTGCGGCTTGAACTCGAACACCCCGAAGACCACCAGCACGGCCAGCGTCGCAACCGAGCCGAGGCTGATGGACACAAACGCGATCGCGCCCGCCGCCGGAGTGCCATGCCCGCGCCGCGCCGAGGTCCGCGCCGCGATCGTGATCATGATGCCGAGCAGCAGCGCCGTCCACAGCACGCTCTCCTGATCGAAGATCAGCTCCAGCACATACCCGATCGCGACAAGCTGGATAAAGCTGCGCACGGTAGCAACGGCGAGGTCCCGCTCCAGGTCGGCGCGCTGCCAGCGCGAGATCGCGCCCGCCAGGATCACGAGCGCCAGCGACACCCCGATCCGTGGCAGGTCGTCCAGATTGCTGAAAACGACGTCAAGCTCGTTGAAGATGTCGTCAAGCATCGCTAGCTCTCCTGCGCCGGGGCAGCGGCGCGGTCCGCCTGCGCTTCGGCGCGCGTCAGCCCGCGCTCGAATGCCAGCGCGAGCTGGTCCCCATTCTCCGGGTCGAGCATCCGGTCGACCCGATCGATTTTCAGGACGCGCCCGGAATCCAGCAACAGCGCCCGATCCCCTACCCGCCGCGCTTGCTCGACCTGGTGAGACACCCAGATCAGGCACAGGCCGAGGCGATCGCGCAGGCTGAGCAGGGTTTCCTCGACGGCGCGCGTCGCG
>Ga0134095_1002410_pt1 | contig 10366 bp, 7 predicted proteins | sample 6_2taG_FD_94449 | JGI IMG/M metagenome (GOLD analysis project Ga0134095, IMG submission 94449) | Switchgrass degrading microbial communities from high solid loading bioreactors in New Hampshire, USA - 6_20_20_110_A2 metaG | ecosystem: Engineered > Bioreactor > Semi-continuous > Anaerobic >... | reverse complement strand
GGCGGGTGTGCCTCGAGAACGTGCTGGAACTGAACCCCACGAACCCGGTAGCCCGCCGTCAGCTTATGCTCCTCGAAGAACGGGCCGCAGCCGCCGCCCTGGCCGCTGAAGCGCGCACCCCTCAGCGCGCCCCCCGCTATCGCTGGCCGTTGCGCGTCTTCGCGGTGCTACTGGGCGTGGTGACCGGCGTCAGCGGCGCGACGATGCTCGGCCTGATCTGAGCAATCACCGCCACACACTATCGCACAGCGCTACACGCAACGTAAACACAATCCGCCGAGATTTCGCTTCGCCTTTGCGGTTGCGATCCTGCGCCGTTCCCGGCTGGCTTCTCTGCTCCCCGTATCGCCACACGCGAGCCATTCTGCAAAAATCTAAACAGGGATATTCCGACTGGAACGAGGGATGGGGCGAGATGGAGTCACGTGTAAGTCTGGGGCGTATCTGGGGCATCCCGATCGGGCTACATACAAGCTGGTTCATTATCTTCCTGCTGCTGACGTTCTCGCTGGCAGTGGGCTATTTTCCAAACGAGTATGACAATCTTTCGGCGCCAGCGGCGTGGCTGCTGGGCGCTATCACGAGCATCCTGTTCTTTGGCTCGGTGCTGGCGCACGAGCTCGCGCACGCCTGGGTCGCGCTGCGGAACGGCATCCCGGTGCGCTCGATCACGCTGTTCATCTTCGGCGGCGTGGCGCAGATCGAGCGCGAGCCGCACACGCCCGGCGCCGAGTTCCGCATCGCGATCGCCGGTCCGGTGATGAGCCTGGCGCTGGCCGGTCTGTTCTACGGGCTGTACCAGATCGACCAGCCCGTCGCGTACCTCGCCGCGCCGAGCATCTACCTGGCGCGCATCAACCTGATCCTCGGGCTGTTCAACATGATCCCCGGCTTTCCGCTGGATGGGGGTCGCGTGCTGCGCGCCATCGTCTGGAAGTTCACCGGCAACCTGCGTCGCGCGACGCGCATCGCGGCGGGCGTGGGGCAGCTTGTGGCGTTCGGATTTATGGCGTGGGGCGTGTTGATGTTATTGAGCGGGCAGTTGTTCAACGGGCTGTGGATCATGTTCATCGGCTGGTTCCTGCAAAACGCCGCGGTAAGCGTCGTCGCTCAGTCAGACATCCGCGAAGCTTTGCAGGGCGTCACTGTCGGGGAGTTGATGAGCCGCGACTGCCTGCTGATCCCGCGCGACCAGCCGCTGAGCGACCTGGTGCACAACCGCATCCTGCGCGGCGGCAACCGCTGTTTTATGGTTGGCAGCGGCGATCATATGGACGGGATGCTGACGCTGCGCGACGTCGCCGCCGTGCCGCAAAGCGAGTGGGATCGCCTGACCGCAGGTGAGGTGATGATCCCGTGGAGCGACCTGTCTCGCGTCGCCCCGCGCACTGACCTATACGAAGCGCTGCGCCAGATGGACGAGAAGAACGTCGCGCAGCTTCCGGTGGTCGAGGGGAACCAGCTTGTCGGCGTGCTGACGCGCGAGCAGGTGCTACGCTACGTGCGAATGCGCTCGCAACTCGGCGTGTAACCGGCGTCTCGGTTGCGGAATCCCCGGCGGTTTCATATAATCCAGGCTCAATACCGCGCCAGTGGTGGGGCCGCCACAGCATGTCCGTCGTAGATGATGTCAAGTCTCGACTCGACCTGGTCGAAGTCATATCTGGCTATGTGAATCTGCAAAAAGCGGGTCACAACTACAAGGCGCTGTGTCCCTTCCACCAGGAGCGCACCCCCTCGTTCGTCGTCTTTCCGGATACTCAAACCTGGCGCTGCTTCGGCGCTTGCGGCGAAGGCGGCGACGTGTTCTCCTTCGTCATGAAGGCCGAAGGGTGGGATTTTTCCGAGGCGCTGCGCGAGCTGGCCAAGCGCGCGGGCGTCGAGCTTAAGCCACTCACTCCACAGCAGGTCGACCAGCAGGAAGCCGCCGAGCGCCTGCTCCGCATCGTGCAGGAAGCAGCCGATTTCTATCACGATCGCCTGTTGAACGGGCGCGACGCCGAGATCGCCCGCGAATACCTGCGCAAGCGTGGCCTGAGCCAGGAGACGATCGAAGCATTCCAGATCGGCTATGCTCCGAACGACTGGCGCGCGGCGATGCAGCACCTTCAAATGCTCGGCTACGCGACCGAGGACATCCTCGAAGCCGGGATCGCGTTCCACAACGAGGAAAAAAACACCACCTACGACCGGTTTCGCCACCGGCTGATGATCCCGATCCGCGATGGGCGCGGGCAGACGGTCGGGTTTGGGGCGCGCGCCCTCGACCCGAACGAGCGCGCGAAATACATCAACTCACCGCAGGGGCCGCTGTTCGACAAAAGCTCGATCCTGTTCGGCCTGGACCGCGCGCGCCGCGCGATCCGCGAGACGGAAACGGCGGTCATCGTCGAAGGCTACATGGACGTCATGCAGGCGCACCAGGCGGGGTTTGAGAACGTCGTCGCCCAGATGGGAACCGCGCTGACTGAGTCCCAGCTTCGCCAGCTTGACAAGTACGCCAGCCGTCTGGTGCTGGCGCTGGACCCCGACGCCGCGGGGCAAAACGCCATGATGCGCGGCCTGGACGTCGCCCGCCAGACGCTCGACGGCGAGCAGACGGTCACTTTTGATCCGCGTGGCATGATGCGTTACACTGGCATTCTGGAGATGGATATTCGCGTGATCACGTTGCCCGAGGGCCAAGACCCGGACGACCTGATCCGCGAAGACCCGGATGCCTGGCGCGCGCTCATCGAGCGGGCGATGCCGGTGGCGGATTTCATGATCCGCCAGGGGACGGCGCACCTGAGCGCGAACGCATCCATCCAAGAGCGGGAAGCGGCCGCCCGGGAGCTGTTGCCGATTCTGACGGCAACCGAGAGCGATCTTCAACGCAGCGGCAACATCCAGGCGCTGGCGCGAGAGCTTCGCCTGGACGAGCGTGTACTGATCGCGTGGACGCAGCGCCGCCAGCAAACCGGACGGCGCGTCCGCCCGACCCTGCGCGAGCAGCGGCGGCTGGCCGATAAGCCCATCCCGCCGCAAGTGTCGAGCGCGCCGCCGGGGCAGTCAGAGCGGCGCGAGGGCTTTTGCCTGAGCTTGCTGCTTCAGCAACCCGCGTGGCTTTTTCTGGCAAACCGGCGCCTGCGCGAGCTTAAGAACGGCAGGGGTGATCTCGGGAATGCGCTGGGGCCGCTGTGCGCCGAGGACTTTGGCCGCGCAGACTATCAGGCGCTGTTCCGGGCGATCGAGGGATGGCTGTACGAGGATGCAGAACCGCTGCTGACCTACCTGTACCGCACGCTGCCATCGGAGCTACTCGCGTTGGTGGAAGAGCTTCGCCAGTCCGAGCTCGAGCGCCTCGAAAAGCAGCTTCCAGGTATGCTCGCGGTCGATCTGAAATCGCATATAAAGGAAAGGGCGCGGATTAACGCGCTGCCAGAGATCACCGAGGAGCTATTCATCCAGGAAGCGCTTGCACTGCGCCTCAGCCGGTTGGAACGTGAGCACCGCGAGTTGTTCTTCTTGCAAGCGGAAGCGGAACGTGACGGGAACCCAATGGCAAGCCAGTTCGTCGCCGCCAGCGCGACACACGCCCAGGCGCTCAGCATTTTGACGCGGGCGCTCCAGCAAATGCGAAGCCTGTTACGCGACGGATAACCACAAAAGGCATCCCACAGGCGTTTGACGCAACGCCAGGAGACCATGGCCCAGCAGGCATACAAGAAAAACGAGCAAGAAGCGCTCAAGGCGCTGATCGAAAAGGGGCGCCGCGAAAAACAACTAGACGAGAGCGAGGTGCTGGGGCTGTTTGAAGACCCGGACAGCGCCGAAGCTCGCGCGTTGCTTGAAGAACTTGAAGAATTGGGAGTCGAGATTATTACGGACAACCACGAACCTAGTTTTGGTCTTGAACAGGACGATTCGATCGAGTCGGAGCTAGACCTGAGCGACTACGATGCGGAAGGCTCCGGCGAGACAACCCGCGTCGAATCCGGCGCGCTGGCCGATGACCCGGTGCGGATGTATCTCAAAGAGATCGGCCAGGTTCAATTACTCGATCCGAACCGTGAGACATGGCTCGCCTCGCAGATCGCGGCGGCGAACCTGCTAGACGCGCTCAGCCGCGAGTTGATGGGCGATGCCGATAGCGAGATCGAGCCCGCGCCGAGCGATGTGCTGGTCAGGGTGTACCATCACATGCTCGAGCACTGGGCGAAGATGGTCTCCACGCTCAACAAGCTGAACATCGAGCCGCCGGAGCCCATTCGCCTGCTCGAAGAGGTCCAGAACCTGCGCCGCAACTGGAACACCGGCCAGGAAACGTCTTACGTCCGCGACTTTCTCGAGAAGGGGAACTGGGGCCGCGACGACCAGTGGAATCGCGTCGCGCACGACCTGTTTGAAGTCTTCCAATCGCTCTACCTGCTCCCGGCGTCGCTTCAGGACTGGCTGCGGGATGCCTGCGAGGCGCAGGGGCGCTGGCCTGATGCGGCGCTGTGCGAGGCGCGCATTGCCGAGCACCGCGACCAGATCGACAGCGAGGGCGAGGAAGAATTCACGCAGATCAACGAGCGCGGCGTTCAGGCGACCGAGGCCCTCACCCGCGCCAACCTGCGGCTCGTCGTCAGCGTGGCGAAGCGTTACATGGGTCGGGGGATCAACTTCCTCGATCTGATCCAGGAAGGCAACATCGGCCTGCTGCGTGCGGTCGAGAAATTCGATCACACCAAGGGCTTTAAATTCAGCACCTATGCGACCTGGTGGATCCGCCAGGCCATCAGCCGCGCCATCGCAGACCAGGCGCGCACGATCCGCATCCCCGTGCACATGGTCGAGACGATCAACCGTCTGATGCGCATCCAGCGCGAGCTGATTCAGGAGCTTGGCTCCGAGCCGACCGCCGAGCAGATCGCGATCGAGATGGAGTTTCTGACGCCTGAGGAAACCGCCGAGATCCGCGCCGTGTGGGAAGCCGACGAAAAGCTCGACCCCTCGCTGGCGCGCAAGCTCCGCCGCGCGGCCAACAAGGTGCGCCGGATTCTCCGCATCTCCCAAGAGCCGATGTCGCTTGAGATGCCGGTCGGGCAGGAAGACTCCAGCCTGCTAGGCGACTTCATCGAAGACGACAAGATCCTCGGGCCGGTCGACGCCGCCGCCCGCCAGCTTCTCAAAGAGCAGATTCGCGGCGCGCTGCTGGTCCTCAATCAGCGCGAGCGCGAGGTGCTGGAAATGCGCTTCGGCCTGACTGACGGGCAGGAGCACACGCTGGAAGAAGTCGGGCGGCATTTCGGCGTGACGCGCGAGCGTATCCGCCAGATTGAGGCGAAAGCCCTGCGCAAGCTGCGCCACCCGAACCGGAGCCACCCGCTGCGCGACTACCTCGAGCTGTGAGCGCTCGAGCCGTGTGCAGGAGCGGAGCCTGCGTTCGCCATGCTGCCGATTGAGCGCCCCACTTACTGCCCGGAGTGCGGGGAGCGGCTTGTCCCACGCACCATAGGCGGGCGGGAGCGGTTAAGCTGCCCGATGTGCGGCTACGTTCACTACGTCAACCCCGTGCCGGGCGTCGGCGTGGTGATCGAGATGGATGGCGGCGTCGTGCTGGTCAAGCGCGGCGGGCGCGTGAAATCGGGCCGGTGGGCGCTTGTCTCCGGATACATCGAAGCCGACGAAAGCGTCGAAGAAGCCGCCGTGCGCGAAAGCCTGGAAGAAACCGGCCTGCACGTCGAGCTGATCGACCTGCTGGGGATCTACTCGTTCCCCGAAGGGCCGCCCGCCAGCGGGATCATCGTCTTCTATCGCGCGCGCCCCATCGGCGGAGAGCTACGCGCGGGCGATGACGCAGAGGACGTGAAGGTCTTTGCGCCCGACGAACTGCCGCCGATGCCGTTCCGCACGCACCGCCAGGCCCTTAACCGCTGGCTAGCGGTGCGCGGAGAGCCGGGCCCATCGCAACCGGTCACACCCGGCGGCGATGGTTTCATCATCCGCGAGGCCGAGCATAGCGACGTCGACGCAGTGATGGAGCTTCTGCATCTGGTCGAGGCGAACAAGTCGCTGACCGAGGCAGACTGGCAGGCGGCAGTCCAGCGGTTCAACGAGCGCCAGACGATCGTCGTCTTCGTCGCAGAGTCGACCACCCTGCCGCGCCGCGTTATCGGATTTGTCGCGCTGTCGCTGGTGCAAACGCTGACCGGCGGGCGCGGCTGGATCGACGACATGGCGGTCGCGCTGGATTACCGGGGCGAGGGGATCGGCGCGGCATTGCTCGAAGCGGCGCTGCGCCACGCGAACCGGCTCTCACTCTCGCACCTGTACGTCAACATCGAACGGGGCAGCCCGGCGGCGCGCGCCTTTGCCGAGGCCGCCGGTTTGCAGCAAAGCTCAGTCTCGTACCTGCACATCCGCTGACGCGCCGCGCTCCGGCCACACACGAGACATCGCCCGGCATGAACTGTCCGCGCTCCCTGATCACGCTTCTGCTCGCCGCGCTGCTGACGCTGCTGGCTGCCTGCGAAAAAGCCGGTCCCGCGCCGACCGCCACGCCCGACCAAGCGGCTGCCGAAACTGCCGCCGCGCTATTCGCGCAGCCGACACGCGCCGCACACGCCTCTCCCACGCCGGAGCCTGCGCCAAACATCGAGCTCGCCATCAACCGCACGCTCGCGCAAATGGAGCAGGCTGTCCTGGCGGGGGATCGCGACGCCTACCTGGCGCACGTCTGGACCGACGACGCGACCTTTCTTGTCGAGCAGCAACGGTGGGCGCAGGATTGGGTCGATCACCCGCTGTCCGCGTTCGATCTGTCGATCAGCGCGCTCGACGCGCCCGAAGGCGCGAGCGAGGCCCGCGCCCGCCTGACGATCACCTGGACGCAGCGCGATCAGGATTCATCCGGCGGCGCGACGCTATCGGTCGTCTTCTACCGCGACGGCGATCGCTGGCTCTACGGCGGCGAAGACTGGCACACGATGGAATTCGATCGCGCTCGCCTGTATTACTTCTCCGGTCCGCTGGTGAACAATCGCCTCGAAGCCGAGCTCATGGCCGAAGACCTGCCAAATGTGATCGCGCGCCTGTCCCGCGTGCTGGCAATCGAGCCGGATGCGCCGGTTAAGATCAAGCTGTACGAAAGCGCGGCGACGCTGCAGACCGTCACACGCCTGTCCATGCCCGATCTCGCGGTGTGGACGCAGCCCGGCGAGGCGATCAAGCTCCCCCTGGGGCCGAGCAGCACCGCGCCTCGCCCGCCGGACGTGGCGCGCGAGGTTGCGCGCTGGTTGCTCTATTGCCTGGACGCGAAGGCGCAGCGAAGCGGCGGCGAAGAAATGCTCATCCCCTGGTGGCTTGTTGAAGGCTTCGTCGAGTATGGCGCGGCGCAGTTCCGGCCGGTCAGCCAGCAGAACCAGATGATCAAGCGCATTGCGGCGCTGGCCGCCGCGCCGAACACCGCCGAGCAGCGGCTTTTCACGTGGGACGAGCTATCTGATCGGGAGACGTTCGCCGCCGCGCAGCCCACCCTGAACGCGGCAGAAGCGTTCGGATTGGCACGCGACCAGAGCGCCACGCTGGTATATTTCATCGGCGAACGGTTTGGCATCCAGGCGCGTCATCAGTGGCTCGAAGCCATATCCAGGGGCCAATGGCTTGACAAGGCGACCGAAGATCACCTGGGGCAGTCGTTCGCCGCGCTGGACGAGGCATGGCGCGCGTGGCTGCGCGAACAGGAATGATGAGCGTTCGAGAGATGTCTGGGTTGCGCACGCGCCCGATCGTCGGGCTGTTGTTGATTTTCGTGCTTGCATTAGGGCTGCGGCTGGGCTATGCCGCGCTGCGCTGGAGTGACGACTTTGCCGCGTTCGACACCGGCGATTATGCGCTGTACCGCATCGGCGGCGAGCATATTTTGGCGGAAGGCGACTTCACCAACAGCCTGTTTCTGATCCGCCCGCCACTGTTCGCATTGCTGGTCGCGCTGCTGGGCGTGCGCGATGGCGCGATTCTGCTGGCAAACGCGGCGATTGGCGCGACGCTCGCCCCGCTGACGGTCGTGCTCGCGCGCCAGTTGGGGATGGGCGCGCAGCTTGCCTTGCTCGCCGGGCTGATCATCGCGCTCGATCCGGCCAGCGTGGTCTATTCGAGCTTCCTGGGGCCGGAACCACTGGCGAATGTTACTCTGCTGTTGATGCTAATCGCGCTGCTGGCGAGCATCCGCCAGCCCAACACCGCGCGCCAACTTGCAACGGGCGCGCTCGCGGGCGTTGCGCTGACGCTCTCGGTGCTCTCGCGTCCGGCGCCGTTCCTGATCTGGACCGGCCTGAGCGTCTGGCTGTTGCTCATAAGCCGCCGCCATTGGCGCACTGTGCTGGCCTATACGCTGGTCAGCGCGATAGGGATCAGCGCGTGGATCGCGCATAACGCCTGCGTCTTCGACAATCCGACCGTTTCCACCGTCAGCGCCTACAGCCTGCTGTACTACCGCGCCGCCTCGGTCGAGCATTGGGCGACGGGGCATGATATGGATACGGTCTACACCGATCTGGCGCGGCGCGTCGAGGCGCGTATGGGCCGCGACACGTCGCAGGTCGATACCAGCACGCGCCATCACCACTACACCGGCCCGGCGGAGCTAACCAGCGCCATGAACGCGGTCGCGTTCGAGACGTTCGCGGACCACCCGCTCGAATACCTCTACACGCTGCCGATTGGCGTGGCGCGGATGTTCGGCTTCACGAACGTCCTGCCGCGTTGGACGCTCCCATTCGAGGTTGCATGGAACGCCGCGTTGATGCTCGGCGCCGCGAGCGGGCTGTGGATCGCATACCGGCAGAAGCGCTGGCTTCTGTTCTGGAGCGTTCTGCTGGTGGCAGCATATTTCACAGTCGGGACGCTGTTCGTGCAAACGTCCGGGCTGGACACGCGCATGCGAACCATGTTCGCGCCGCATCTCGCGGTAGTTTGCGCGCTGGCGATCGGTGCGCTGCTGGCCCGGCGATCGCGCAGTTCTGCCGTCTGATCGCTGCACATTTCACCGCCAAGATGATACAATAGGCGACATTCCCGGTTAGCCACCCGATCCGCAGGACGTGATGACGACGCAGCGGCTGTATTATTCCGACTCCTATACCACCGTGTTCGACGCCCGGTGCATCGAGCGCACCGCCGTGAACAGCGCCCCGGCTGTCGTCCTTGACCGCAGCTACTTCTACCCGACCAGCGGCGGCCAGCCGCACGACACCGGCACGCTGAACGGCATCCCGGTGATCGACGTGGTCGTGCGCGAGGGCGATGGCGCGGTCTTGCACGTGCTGGAGCGGCCGCTCGACGCCGACGAGGTCCACGGCGAGATCGACTGGGCGCGGCGCTTCGACTACATGCAGCACCACACCGGCCAGCACATCCTCTCGCAGGCGTTCGTGCGCCTGGCCGAAGCCGAGACGGTCGGCTTCCACATGAGCGCGGACAGCATCACCATCGACCTCGACACGCCCGCTCTCGACGCGGCGCTGATCGAGCGGGTCGAGACGCTCGCCAACCAGATCGTGTTTGAAAACCGGCCGGTGCGCGCCTGGTTTCCAGACGAGGCGGAGTTGGCAGAGTTGGTGCTTCGCAAAACGCCCGAGGTCGAGGGGCGGTTGCGCGTAGTCGAGGTGGCCGATTTTGACCTGAACGCCTGCGGCGGGACGCACGTCGCGCGGACCGGTTCGGTCGGCATGATCAAGATTCTGAAGACCGAGCGGCGCGGCGACACCCTGCGCGTCGAGTTCCGCTGTGGCGGGCGCGCGCTGGCCGAATTCCGCAGCCGCCACGCCGTGCTGAGCGACCTGTCCGCAGCGCTGACGACCGGCTATACCGACGTGCCCGCCGTAGTCGAAAAGCTGCGCGAGGAAAACCAGTCACTGCGCAAAGAGCTGCGCGCCGCGCGATCCGCGCTGCTGGATCTGGAAGCCGAACGTCTGCGCGCTGCCACGCCGCACAATGGGGAGTATGCGCTGGTGCGATATATTGCCGACGACGGCGATCCGCAGAGGGCGCGCGAGCTGGTTCAGAAGCTGATCGCCTATTCGCAGACGATCGTGCTGTGTGGCGTGCCGGGCGACAAAGCGCAGCTTATCGTCGCGCGCTCGGAAGACCTGCCGCAGGATATGGTGCCAGTGTTGCGCGCCGGGCTGTCGGCGCTGGGCGTAGAGCGCGGTGGCGGCCGTCCCTCGTTCGCGCAGGGTGGCGGCGCACCGGCCACGCTTGAGACGCTCGGTGCAGCGCTGGACGCGGCAGCAGCCGCTTTGCGTTCTGAAGCGCTCTGACCATATCGGTGAGAAGGAAAGACCGTGCAAGAGCTAGCCCCTGGAATTTTCGTCGAAACCGGCTTTCGCCGCATTAACGT
>Ga0134095_1002400_pt1 | contig 10390 bp, 7 predicted proteins | sample 6_2taG_FD_94449 | JGI IMG/M metagenome (GOLD analysis project Ga0134095, IMG submission 94449) | Switchgrass degrading microbial communities from high solid loading bioreactors in New Hampshire, USA - 6_20_20_110_A2 metaG | ecosystem: Engineered > Bioreactor > Semi-continuous > Anaerobic >... | reverse complement strand
ATTTAGAAAGTTTGTAGCGCGCAAGTTGATCTCGAGGTTGGGCAGGTAACCCAAGGTTATATAAACTTGGTTATATGGGTATGTTTCATTGTATCCAAACCATCCAATCCCATCGCCAAGGATCTCTGCCGTTGGGTATTCCCACAGCCCGGTAAGGCCGGAATTAGATGGAGAGGCCGCCTGTGCATAGGAAGAATTAAAAAGCCACCAACAGATTATTGCGATTGCTATTAAGACGTATCTAGAGCTGCATCTAAAATTGATGAGACGATTCAAACTACCTACCTCGCAATCCAATGGCATTCAGAAAGCGATAAGCTAAAAACTTTTGTAAGGACTAAATAATCGAATATGCAAGTACCACTTGTATTGGAATTTTCATGAGTATATCATTTATTCGTCCTATCATAAAGACCAATTCAAGAGCAGGATGTATTGTTAAAAATGGCGAAGTTCGCTAACATCTGTGTGGGGTAAAGTTAATAATTAGATGAGAATAGAAGCATAGATATTTTGACGGTGTTTAAATAATGATGAAGCTCGATAACATTTTTAAATCAAGCAACACGAATTTTAAAACCCCCAGCCAAGGATTATATCAGCGCACTGTTCGAAGTGGAGTTTGGGCTCTTGCTATGCGGGTGTTTGAGCGAGGGTTGGGAATAGTTAAGTTAATTATTCTAGCTCGCATGCTTGCACCAAATGACTTTGGCTTAATGGGAATAGCTCTTCTTGCAATGGCTTGTTTGGAAACCTTCTCGCAAACAGGTTTTCAGCAAGCCTTGATCCAAAAAAAAGAGATGACAGAGGAGTATCTCGATGTAGCATGGACATTCATGCTAATACGAAACATTGTACTTTTCATTTTGCTTTTTATCGCCGCCCCCTATATAGCAAGCTTTTTTGCAGCACCAAGGGTTACGTCGATAGTACGCGTAATAGGGGCTTCTCTTCTTCTTGGAGGCATAGGAGGAATTGGTGGTTTTGCCAATATCGGAGTGTTATGCTTTCAAAGGGAACTGGAATTTAATAAACAATTCTTTTATCGTCTAACTGGCGCCTTGGCTGACTTTATCATTTCAATTGTCACGGCAGTTGTATTAAAAAGCGTCTGGGCTTTGGTGATTGGCCTTTTGACTGGAAACATAGTCAAGCTTTTTGTTGGTTATATGGTACATCCTTATCGACCGCGTTTAAACTTTGATCTCAACAAAGCACGTGAGCTTTTTGGCTTTGGAAAGTGGATTTTAGCCTCGAGCATTCTTGTGTTTCTGGTTACACAGGGAGATGATATTTTTGTCGGCAAACTTCTTGGTGCGACAATCCTTGGTTTCTATCAAATTGCTTATAAGTTATCTAATGCTCCTGCAACAGAGATAACTCATGTAATTTCTCAGGTAGCATTTCCGGCGTACTCCAAACTTCAAGATAATACAGAAAGCTTGGGGAATGCTTATCTTAAAACGCTACAACTCGTTGCTTTTGTTTCTATACCCCTAGCTGGAGGAATGTTTGTACTGGCCCCCGATTTTGTGCGTATATTTTTAGGAGAAAAATGGGTATCTATAGTTTCAGTGATGCAAATTTTAGCTTTAGCTGGATTAGTGAGGTCAATCCAAGCAACAACTGGCCCGCTATTCCAGGCAATAGGTAAACCAAAGATAGATACCCAATGGCAGGTTATTCGCTTGCTAGTTTTGGCTATTAGTGTTTATCCTTTAACTGTATTGGGGGGGGTACTGGGTACTGCAATTGCTGTGCTTGTAAGCATATTCACAACATTTTTGGGTTGTAGCATGATGGTTATAAAAGTTATAGGTTGTGATATTAAAAGCTATAATAAAGCAGTAACCTGTCCTTTAGTAGCTGGAGTAATTATGGTAGTTTTTATAGTTGCTTTAAAAAATATACTTAGTAGCTCGGGAATCTACACCTTCTTTTTCTTTGTTATAATAGGCGGTTTTGTTTATCTAGCAGTTATTTATTTATTAAGTAAATTATTTCACTATAATATTGGAACATTTGTAAGGGGCTGTTGGACCTCATTAAGAAATAATTAAATATTTTTCTAAACTTGCGCTTTATATTGATCTTTATATTAAGGGTGAGGGTTATGGTTGCTACCGTAAGTGTCATTATACCAACCTATAATAGAGGACATTTAGTGGGTCGTGCAATACTAAGTGTGCTCGATCAAACTTATCAAGATTTTGAGATTATAGTTGTTGACGATGGCTCAAAAGACCATACTGAAGAGGTTGTTAAAAGTTTTAACGACCCTCGTATTTGTTATATACGTCATACTAGAAATCTGGGCGGCTCTGCAGCTCGTAATACAGGTATTCGTGTTGCTAAGGGAAAGTATATTGCCTTTCTTGACTCTGATGATGAGTGGTTGCCGACCAAGCTAGAAGAGCAGATGCGCGTTTTTCATAATGAACAAAATTGCGGAGTTGTCTATACAGATCTTTTGCGTATATATAGTGACGGACGTATCGAGTTGCATAAAGGCAAACATCTCGGAGGATGGGTATTAAAAGATTTATTAGTTACTAGCATAATAGGTAGCACGTCATCTGCTGTTGTAAAGCGAGAGTGTTTTGAAGTGGTGGGGTTATTTGATGAAACATTACCAAGTTGTCAAGATTGGGATATGTGGATTCGTATTGCCAAAAAATACCCATTTAAGAGAGTCCCTAAACCACTTGTGAAGTATAATTTGCATGGTGAGCAAATATCCTCCAATCGTGCTGCCGTGCTAGAAGGGCGTCTTGAAATCACCAGACGATACTATGCTGATATTCGTGCTTATGGTAATAAGGTCGAGGCTAATCATTGTTTCATAATTGGCAACCGACTATGTCATATTGGTGAATTACATTATGGAAGAAAATATTTGTTGAGGGCAGCTGCGAAGGCACCATGGAACTTTCGATTTGTTTCTTATGCTTTAGTGTCGCTTTTTGGAGAAAAGGCTTACTCGGGAATGGCGTACGTTAAACAATTGTTGTTAAGTAAAAGAAATAAAAATTAAATCTGAAATTGATAATATCAATGATTCTACCGTAATCATATGAGTATCCTTGAAAAGTGCTATACAATGAGTGTGCCTATCATGAAGTCATCCCAAAAAAAGATTAATTGGATTAATGAGGAGAAATCCGTAACGTGAAGACGGGCCAAAAGCAGTATCATGCTTGTCACTCATGTGAGCTATGTATATATCTTGGTACATATAGTTTTTCATCATGTGAATTGACAGCAATTTAATCCTAGCAAAGGTGGGGATTTAAATGAGTACGCCCACTTTAGTTGGCATAGCGGTGTCTGGCATTATAATTTTTATATTACCATTTCTTATTCCCTTTAATTATCGGCTTTGGCTTGCCGTTCTGCTGTCAGTTCCTCAGTTATATTTGTTTAAAATTGGGGATTTTTATCCCTCAGTTGCGTTGATCTTGGCGCTTTCTCTTTGGCCCGAGACGCTCAAGTCTATAAAATACACATTGAGATTTTCACCAATAATTTTCATTATATGTTTAATGCTTATACATGCAGTTAGTATTCTATGGTCATCGGATGTTCGTTTATGTATTAGGACTTTAGTATATATGCTTCCTTTTATTACTATATCTATCTCAATATATACATTGGCACAGAATAGAAAAAATTATGATCAGGTAATTACTTTGCTTTCGTTATTAACTCTCCTTATTTCAGTACATGCAATGATAATAATTTTATTTCGCATATCGCCTCATATAGAAGGTAAATTTTTAAATTCCAAGATGGCATTATTTTTTATTAATCCTAACACTTTAATGGAATTGGGCAACGTGATCGAGGGTAATTATGTTTTAACTTCATTAAAACGTGGAGGTTTCTTTGTGAATCGTAATGTAGCTTGTGTTTATATGGGAATGGGCGGGATCGTTTCATGGGCGATAAGTCGTATTAAATATAGTAAATTCATGTACTTAATTTCAATAATCTCAATGTTAGCCGTATTTTTTGGCGGTTCTAAAGCAGGAATGCTTATTATATTTCTCACCAATATATTAATATTTATATTTTGGATATTATTTAGAAATAATATTAAACTGCGTGATATGCTTTCTTTTTTGCTGCTATGCATGATATCGTATAGCTTGTACCTTGGCTATTCTATAAATAGGGATCTTAGACTAAATATAAATATGAGTGTTCCAGAAGAGGCGATATGCGTCAATAAGAGTGTTCCTAATCAAGTAATAAAAATAAATGATTTTTTAAATAGAGTAAAAACTACAACAAATGTCCGGATAAAAATATGGAAATACGGGTTTGAAGCATTTTTTGAAAATCCAATTAAAGGACAGGGTTTTGGTGGATGGAAAAAGGGGTTTTCGAAATATGCCAATAAAGCCGGCTTAGATCCAGATTTTCCACCCCATAACACGTTAATTTATCTGTGGTCGCAAAGTGGCCTATTTGCTGTAATATTTGGGATATGTTTCATGTGCTCCATTTTATATTATGCTGCTAAACTAGCACTAAATAATGATCGAAAAATATCGTTGTTGGCCATTGGTTTTGGTTTCAGTTCATTGTGGCTTTTTGTCCAAGGAATGGGAACGAATTACGGTATTGTTGGAGAACAACATCAAGTGGTATTGCTGGGCTTTATGGTAGGATTGATGTGTGCTTTTATATGCAGGAGTGATGCAAATGAAGCGGAAAAAAATAATAATTTATAGACATCAGCTATTTAAATTTTCAGAACCATTTATTGTCCAACAGGCACAGTCATACACTGAACATATTCCTATCTACGTTGGAAGAAAGATTTTGGGGGACCCACCTTCAAGAGCAGAGGTCATTACCCTGGAAGGAAGATGCAATTTTGCATCTCTCCTTCGCCATGTACTATTTAGGGACTCATCTCCCTTTTTGAAATGTGGTTTGAAAGACAAAGATCCTGTGCTTTTACATTCACACTTTGGCGTAGAAGGCGTATATGCTTTGCCCTTAGCAAAAAAGCTTAAGATACCTTTAGTTACGACTTTTCATGGATATGATGTTACAACTACCAAGAAAGGCTTATTGCTATCAGGAAAAGTTTCATGGGTGAACTATCTCGCCTTTAGAAAAGAACTAATGAAAGAAGGAGATTTATTTATCTGCGTTTCCAATTATTTACGTGAACGCTTAATTAATATGGGATTTCCTGATAAGAGAGTGATTACACACTATATTGGCGTAGATACAGCAAAGATAAGACCGAATTTTAAAGGGAAGGAGTCAAAAATAATCCTTCACGTAGGACGTCTTGTAGAAAAAAAGGGTACAAAGTATCTTTTACAAGCCTTTAAAAAAGTCGCAGGACATGATAAAGATAGTTTACTTGTCATCGTTGGTGATGGTCCACTTAAGAACGAACTGATTGAGCAGGCTCGCAATTATGGTTTGCAAGATCGAGTGACTTTTCGGGGAGCTCTGCCTCACAGTGAAGTTATGAAATTGATGCAAGACGCTGTTATGCTAGTTCAACCTAGCGTAACAGCAAAAACAGGGGATTCCGAAGGGCTTGGCATTGTGCTCCTTGAAGCATCGGCCTCGGGTATACCCGTGGTCGGCACATGGCATGGCGGCATACCGGAGGCTATAATAGATGGCGTTACAGGTTTTTTAGTTCCCGAGAGGAACACATCTGCTTTGGCAGAAAAACTTTTAACGTTACTTTCGGAGGATTCGCTGCGAGAAAAGATGGGATATGCAGGCAGAAAGATGGTTGAGGAGAGATTTGATATCAAAAATCAATCTAAGAAATTAGAAGATATATATCGGATGTTATTGTGACGAGTATGCATCTTTTATTGCCCACTAGAGTGTTGCCTTATGCAGAGCGTAGCCTAGGGCTTAGCAAAAGAGTTCGCACCCAGGGTTTTGTCAAAAAATCCGGAAGTCAGTTTTTTACCACTTAGTGCTTATATCATCATTGCGAGAGCAAATAATTCCACTAATCATGAAAATTAAGAATATGTTTAGGAAGTGAGACACATGGATATAGTGTTATTTTCTACAGCAGATTGGGATAATCCCTTTTGGACAAATAAACAGCATGTAGCCTTAGAATTAAATAAACAGGGGCATAGGATCTTTTATATAGACTCTATAGGATTGAGAAGACCTAGTGCAAATCCAAGCGACATCAATCGAATTGCCAAAAGAATTTTAAAAGCTTGTGGCAGTCCAAAGATGGTACGTGGAGATTTATGGGTTTGGTCACCTCTTTTAATACCTTTTCATAGATTAAATATTATAACCAAAATAAATTATACAATCCTTAATAGATGGTTGCATTATTGGCTACGAAAACTGAAATTTAAGCCACGACTATTATGGACCTATAATCCTATAACGATGAAATTGCTAGATACGACAAGGTTCGACAATATTGTGTACCATTGTGTCGACGAAATAAAAGAACAACCGGGTATGCCGTATGAAACCATAAAGGAAGCAGAGGAAAAGCTGGTCTCAACGGCTGATATTATATTTGTGACATCGCAGTCGTTGTTAGAAACGCGAAAGCAATTAAACTCTAGAACTTACTATTTTCCTAATGTAGCTGACTACGATCATTTCTCTAAGGCCATGTTGAATAGCACAGCTGTTCCGGATGATTTGGATAATATTCCAAAGCCTCGTATTGGTTTTGTTGGAGCAATAAGTGGATATAAAGTTGATATAGATCTTATTGCTTATGTGGCTAAGATGCGACCAAAATGGTCATTGGTTCTGATTGGGAAAGTCGGAGAAGGAGATCCTTGGACAAAAACTAGTGCGATTAAAGATTTGCCCAATGTAATTATCCTTGGGCCAAGGCCCTATGCACAACTTCCGGCATATTTGAAGGGGATTGATGTAGCGATACTGCCAAATTTATTAAACGCATACACGCGAGCAATGTTTCCTATGAAGTTCTTTGAGTACCTCGCGGCAGGCAAACCAATAGTTTCTGTCAATTTGCCAGCATTACGCCAATTTTCCGATGTCGTTTATTTAGCAAAAAATTATAATGACTTTATAATTGGCATTGAAAAGGCATTAAATGATGACAATTCAGAGGCAAAAAACAAAAGATGTCTTATTGCAAATAAGTACACATATAAGACAAGAACAGAACAAATGATGTCAATAATAGAGAACTATATGTGATTAAGAAGTACTTAAAAAATGTCAGTTTGGAGGTAGCATACACATTGAGTAATGTTGCTATCGTTCATGATTGGCTTGTCACGTATGCAGGAGCAGAACGGGTGCTAGAGGAGATCATAAATTGCTTCCCTGAGGCGGATCTTTTCGCCATTGTGGACTTTATTCCCAAGAATGAACGAAGCTTTTTAAAGGATAAGCCCGTGAAGACGTCTTTTATACAAAAACTTCCCTTTGCCAAAAAGAAATACAGGACTTACTTGCCTTTTATGCCATTGGCAGTGGAGCAGTTTGACCTTTCAGGCTACGATATAGTCATCTCAAGCTCACACGCCGTGGCAAAAGGCGTCATAACCGGGCCTGATCAGCTTCATATAAGCTATGTCCACTCTCCCATGCGGTATGCCTGGGATCTGCAGCATCAGTATTTAAAAGAGACAGGCCTTGACCGCGGCTTAAAGGGGTGGCTTGCAAAGAGAGAACTCCATAAGCTTCGGATGTGGGATTTGAGGACTGCTAACGGAGTCGATCATTTCCTCGCCAATTCCCGCTTCATCGCCAGGAGAATTTGGAAGGTATACCGCAGGGAAGCGACGGTAATATATCCTCCTGTCGACGTCGATTCCTTCTCCCTCTGCGAACAAAAAGAGGACTTTTTCCTAACAGCTTCTCGCATGGTTCCCTACAAGAAGATTGACCTGATAGCTGAGGCATTTTCTCTCATGCCCGATAAACGCCTTTACATCATAGGTGACGGCCCGGATTTCGATAAGGTAAAATCTAAATCGGGGGCAAACGTCGAGCTTTTGGGATATCAACCCTTTGAGGTGCTTAGAGATTACATGCAGCGAGCCAAAGCCTTTGTCTTTGCAGCCGAGGAGGATTTTGGCATCGTACCCGTAGAAGCGCAAGCTTGTGGCACTCCCGTCATAGCTTACGGGAAAGGCGGAGCGCTTGAGACTGTAACCGAAGACGAGACAGGCCTATTTTTTGACGCTCAAACCACATCAAGCATCATTGAAGCAGTACAGAGGTTTGAAGATATGAAGGATCGCTTTATTCCTGCAAAAATACGAGAAAAGTCCTTGCGTTTTTCAAAGGATCGCTTTAAAAGGGAGTTTATGAGCTTTGTTGATGAAGCTTGGGAGACGTTTAAGTCCCGATAAAGGTGGCTAGAGAGTTGTCAAATGTAAATATCAGAGAGATAGATATTTATAAAATAGGCGATACAACATCTTTGGCTGAATCCTGGATCATGTCCGGGCTTTACTGCTTAAGCGACCTTGCGGCGATATTTTTTGCCGTTTTGCTTGCTTATTTTTTGAGAAAATGGGCACCAGAATTTGTACTTTCGCCCAGCATGCTTATGGCTAGAGCTTACATCGAGCTGTGGCCGGCATTTTTTTTGTTTGCACTGGCATATCTAGTCTCAGGGCTTTATCCCGGTGTTGGCATTACGGCCGTCGAGGAGTTGCGTCGGACATTCATCGCAACATCTTTGGTTTTTACCATACTTTCCGTTTGGATATTTCTTTCCAGGGTAGGTTTCATCTATTCCCGTGCCATATTTTTCATCGCTTGGGTTTTGGCCCTTTTATTTGTGCCCTTAGCGCGAGCAGCTGTTCGATATCTTTTTGGCGATAAAAGCTGGTGGGGAGTCTCTGCTGTCGTGATGGGTGCCGCCAAGACAGGAGTTGAAATCGTTAAGATATTAAGAAATACGAAAGCGCTGGGTATAAAGCCCGTAGCGATCCTGGATGACGATCTTGAAAAACACGGCAAATCTATTGAAGGCGTGCCAGTGATGGGAAGCTTGGAACTTGCCCCCCATCTTGCCAAACAGTGCAATATAAGATGGGCGATAATGGCCATGCCGGGTTTAGACAGGGAAAGGTTGCTTCAAATTTGGGAAGAAAACGCCTCGTATTTTCACCATGTCATTTACATCCCCGACCTTTTTGGCTTTGCAAGCCTTGGCGTCTTGCCGAGGGACTTTGGTGGCATATTAGGCTTAGAGGTGCGCCAGCAGCTCTTGCGCTTAGGCCCAAAAATTGCCAAGGCCATTATGGATGCGATCATAGCGGCAGTTGCCCTTGTGGTTTCGGCACTTCTTATACCTTTTATAGCACTGTTTATAAAGCTCGATTCAAAGGGCCCCGTGTTTTACAGGCAAACGAGATACGGCAAGGGCGGCAAGCCCTTCAAAGCATGGAAGTTCAGGACCATGGTTGAAAATGCCGATGTCGTTTTAAAAGAATATTTAGCAAGGCATCCGGAGCTTAAGGAAGAATGGGACAGGGATCAAAAATTGCGAGACGACCCACGGGTGACCCGCGTCGGCAGGTTCCTAAGAAAGACAAGCCTTGACGAATTGCCTCAGATCTTTAACGTCATCAAAAGAGAGATGAGCGTTGTGGGCCCAAGGCCAATCGTTCAAAATGAGATAGAGAAATACGGAAAATACTACTCCCTTTATACTAAAGTTAAGCCTGGAATAACGGGATTATGGCAAGTGTCGGGACGCAACGATGTCTCTTATGAAGAGCGCGTTGCATTGGACGCATACTACGTCCGCAATTGGTCCGTATGGCTTGATCTTTACATCCTTGCCCGCACCGTCCCTGTAGCCCTTTTTGGCAAGGGCGCCTACTAGCTTTGGAGGTGGTCACAACAAATGAATAATCTTTATATATTGATCCTCGCCGGCGGAAGCGGCACCCGCTTGTGGCCCTGGTCGCGGGAGGAGCTGCCCAAGCAGTTTTTGTCCTTGGCAGGCGAAGAAAGCCTGTTTCAGCAAACGGTAAGAAGGATGACAAAGATAGCACAGCCTTCCAACCTTTATATCGTCGCTTCTGACCAGTGCAGCGCACTTTTACGCCATCAGATGAAGACGGTCGTAAAGTTTGACCACGATCCCATAATAGCAGAACCAATGGCAAAAAATACCTGCCCTGCCATAGCTCTTGGGCTGGCATATTTGCTAAAAAGTGGCGCAGAACCTGAAGACTTGATCTTCGTATCTCCAAGCGACCACATAGTAAAGGACGACGAGGCCTTTAGGAAGGCCATAAATTTAGGACGCCAGGCAGCCAGCGAGGGTCATATAGTTGTATTTGGCGTTAAGCCCACCAGGGCCGATACGGGCTTTGGCTACATAGAGATAGACGAAGAAAGGTCCAAGGGCCTACCTTAT
>Ga0134095_1002399_pt1 | contig 10391 bp, 10 predicted proteins | sample 6_2taG_FD_94449 | JGI IMG/M metagenome (GOLD analysis project Ga0134095, IMG submission 94449) | Switchgrass degrading microbial communities from high solid loading bioreactors in New Hampshire, USA - 6_20_20_110_A2 metaG | ecosystem: Engineered > Bioreactor > Semi-continuous > Anaerobic >... | reverse complement strand
GCAGATAATGTTTCACTTGTTAAGGCGCTTGCTGCGTCTGTTTTTAAGGGTAAGTTGATCGTAGAGGGAGGTTCGTCGCCGATATTCGGAAAGGCCTTCCGCTTTCCAAGCGAAAGCGCGATGAGCGGGCTTTCCTTCTTTTCCTATGAAGGTCACTATGAGGATTACTCCAATATATGCTATAAAGTTCGGATCGAAAGTGTACCTTCTGAGGGGCGTCCAGGAAGATCGTTTAGGGGGTATTGTCCGTCATGGTATGGCTTAAACATAAGGGATTTCGATGGAGTGCCTCTTTGGATGATCAGGCAGGAAGGAGCGCAAGCCCCAACTGAAGATTGCTGGAAAACAAGGGGTGCCCTTATTTTATCGGTGAGGGCTGAGTTTTGGAGCAACCCTGAAGCGACCGTTGAACTGCTAAATTCGTAATCTGGCGAGGATAGATATGCAAGAAGAAAATGAAGGAACAAGGATGAAACAGCATTTTTCAGAAGAGGCTATACAATTATTCGATCAGTTGGTCGAATGGAGACGGGGCTTTCATGTCTTTCCTGAGCTTGCCTTCGAGGAGAGGGTGACATCTTCGAGAATAATCCAAATTCTGGAGAGCACCCCGGGAGTTGAGGTGACTCGAGGTTTTGGAGATACCACAGCTGTGGTTGGAAAGATCAGGGGAAAGATCGACGATAACGCGGTGATGCTCAGATCGGCCATGGATGCGCTGTCTCTACAGGAAGAAACGGACCTTCCCTTTGCTTCGTGCATCCCGGGAGTAATGCATGGCTGCGGACACGATGCTCACATGGCGGCTTTGCTTGGCGCAGTGAAATTGTTATCAAATCACAGGGACATGCTCGTCAGGCCAATTGTGTTTGTCTTCCAACCGGCTGAGGAGGGCCTTGGTGGCGGAGCGAGGCGGCTGGTAGAGGCCGGTTTATTGGATACATACAAAATAAAACATGCCTTAGGATTTCACTTTTGGCCAAAGTATGGCTATGGTAAGTTGTTGTTGAGACATGGAGTTATGACCGCACTTTCTGACAGGTTTCATGTATCAGTGCAGGGCGTAGGGGGTCATGTGGCAGCGCCACACCTTGCCGTAGATCCTTGGACCATCGTAGCACATCTGATATTTGCGGTTCAAGGTCTAATAGGCAGGGAAATAGACCCGACGGAAAGCGCCGTAATCTCCTTTGGGCGATTAGAAGCGGGCGATGCTTATAACGTCATTCCAGGGCAGGTGGATATGTGGGGTTCACTACGTGCCTTAAATCCTGAGGTGCGCGACTTTTTGCAAAGCAGGTTGGAGGATATCGTTCCTCTTTTGGCACGAACCTTTAGAGGCCTTGGAACTATAAAATATCATAGGAACTATCCTCAGGTTGTGAACGATAAAGATTTGACTGATATAGTTTTGAGCATAGCCTTTGAGTACATGGACAAGGATAACGTAGAGATTCTAGAAAAACCTTTGATGTCAGGGGAAGACTTCGCATTTTACGCCCAGATAGTGCCGTCTTGTTTCATGCTCTTTGGTACAGGCAGCAAATATTGGTTGCATCATCCAAAATATGATGTGCCCGAAGAATTGCTTTCCCTTGCCTCTGGTTGGGAAGCTTATCTTGCTTTTCGTCTATCCACTATGGGCATTGCGGAGGAAGGACAGATTGGATAGGCTAGATAAAGAAATAGAATTGATATGTCGCAGATTTCCGTGGGATAAAGCTATATGGTTTAATGGAGTGTGGTGGTCTAGAAGAGCGTTTTGGGAACTTGTGGAAGCTACGACTGAAAAGCTTCACGATAGCGGATTTGGACCAAAAATGCATCTTGCACTAGTGATGCCAAACACTCCCTCCTTTTGGGCTCATACATTGGCAGCATGGCGTCTTGGAGGGGCAATTGTACCTTATAACATGCGTGAGTCGGCAAGCCTAATAACAAATGCGCTGGAGCATGTAAAGGCTTCCTTGGTAGTTATATCGGACAAGCGAACAGACATAATGCCAGCGCTTGACCATATTGCTATACCATGGGCAGTAGCCCCTTCTGATTCTCCCTATAAGACATCTGTGGATGTCCTTGCCTTACGTCCCGGAGAGGAGGATACCGCGGTGATATTTTACACTTCCGGGACTGGTGGCAAGCCAAAGGCCGTTCCCTTGAGCCATCAAAGCTTATATGCCAACACCATGACCTGTATGGAACAGGTTGAGCCCATAGAAGAAGGCGACACTTTATTGAATGCGTTGCCTGATTCTCATGTTCTTGGATTTTCCATTTGCGGCTTGTTGCCGTTATTGCTGAACTTATCTCAATGCATGCTCCCGAGCTTCATGCCCGTCAAAAACGTCTTGGAATCGATCAGAAACTCTGAGACCAATGTATTGGTTGGGGTGCCCATGATGTATCAGTTCATTGTATCGGCAGTGTCTCAGGGTGCCAGTTTACCAAGGCGTATTAAAGTTGCAATTTCTGGTGGCGATAAGTTCCCAGTTGATTTAGATGAAGCCCTCGAGAGATATTTGGGGATAGGGGTTTTGGAAGGCTACGGTTTAACCGAGGCATCCCCTGTAGTGGCGGTCAACCGGTCTTATCCTACCAGAAAGCTTGGCACGGTAGGCCCGGCCTTACCTATAGTAGAAACAAAGGTATGCGACCCTGATGGTAATGAATTGCCACCAGGTCATGAGGGCGTTCTTTGGATTCGTGGCATATCCGTTGCTCGTAGCTATTTTAGTGACGAGCTTTTGACCAATCTGTCATTTAAAGATGGCTGGTTTAACACGGGAGATATAGTTTCCATCGATTCCGACGGCTATATAAAACTGCATTCTCGAGAGAGCGATGTCATCATGGTCGGTGGCTTTAAGGTGTTCCCGGAGGAAGTGGAAGAGGTGCTTTTAAGGCATCCGTCGGTTAAGGAAGCGGCCGTCGTAGGAATAAACCAAAGCATGAGCGGACAGCTGGTCAAGGCCTTTATAGTGCCCTATATTGATAAATTGCCCTCTAAAAGGGATATCTGGTCTCATTGCAGGAAGATGTTGGCTTCATATAAAATACCGAAGGTAATCGAATTCGTGAACGATTTGCCTAAAACTGCCCTTGGAAAGGCCAAGAGATCAGTCTTGCGGGAAGGTTAGTGGTGTAGTTGGTTAAGGCCAAGAGGTGCAAGGTAGCGATAATTGGAGATGTGATGATAGATCATTACATAATAGGGCGTGCCAGCAGGCTTTCTCCGGAGGCGCCAGTGCCAGTTGTAGAGGTCGTTGAGGAGGAATATAGGCCCGGAGGAGCGGCCAATGTGGCAGCTAACGTTGCTGCCCTTGGGCATGATGCCTTACTTATAACGCCAAAGGGAGCAGATGCCTATTGGAGCATGCTTGAATCTCTTCTTGGTCGATTTAATGTGAACATGTGCACGCCATTGGCGCTTGATATCCCCACTATACGAAAGACGCGTATTCTGGCACGTTCTCAGCAGATAGTTAGGGTAGATTGGGATAGCTACGTCGATGATCGTTATTGCGATATCTCATCAAAGTTACTGAGCGTTTTGCCGTCGCTGGATGCAGACGTGCTGGTCCTCTCCGACTATGCAAAGGGCATAGTCAGCGAAACGATCGCTAAGACATGCATTAAGTGGGCCATTGGAAGGGGTATCCCTATCATAGTCGACCCAAAACCTCAGCATAAAGATCGTTACATAGGTGCCACTGCGATGACGCCCAATAAAACTGAAGCTGAGTTATTGTTGGGCCGAAAGTTTGACGAGAGGTTCACGCCGGGAGATGGTGCTCGAATGTTGCGAGAAACCCTTGCCATGGAAGCTGTAATCGTTACGCTTGGGGATGAAGGCATGGTGCTCGCAAGTCGAGACGAAACAATTTACTTTTCTGCCCGTGCAAGAGAAGTCTACGATGTTTCCGGAGCAGGCGATACTGTCGTTGCCTCTGTGGCCGTTGCCCGCGGTTTGGGGTTGCCATGGCGTGTCGCTTGTGAATTTGCGACTTTAACTGCAGGCCTCGTCGTTCAGAAGATGGGCACTGCCGTGGTAACGCCGGAAGAGGTTGAAGCTACGCCTGAATGGCAGAGATTGAAAGCCTATTTTGCCGCAGATGTCGATCTAGCTGACAAGCCCAAGCTCACGTAAAGCTGATTTTACGTCCTCAAAATTTGCGGTTAATTCATCTGGAAGTTTGCTTATTCCAATATGAATGAATTTCCCCTTGCCATACCTCCTGGCAGCTTCCAAGTCGCTCTTTGTATCTCCAAAGATTATCGGATTTATTGCGTTTACCCTAGTAGACAGCATGATCAAACCTTCGGGCGAAGGCTTCGGCATTCCATCGTCCAATGTAAATATTCTTTCCCTGGGCATATCTTCCCATCCAAGCAACCGTAGCCCAAGTAAACATTCCTTCCACGGTCTTCCCGTGAAGATGCAGACGGGCAGATGCAAGTCCCTCCAATGATTGCCGACCATGGGTTTTTCTCGTCGCCAAAGCCCTCTGCCGCTGTAGTATATTGGTGATTTGCCATTCATTGCAATGTATTCATCTCTTCCAAAATAAATTTCCTCGCATAATTGCCTCACGACTTCCCTAGGGATAGATTGTTGAAAATTTGCGTATACCCATGAAATTACTTCGTCGCCCTGAATGCTTCGAAGTATTTCTTTCCAATGTTCTATTGTCGGGAATGCCTCTTTCAGCGATTTGGTTTTCTTGGAAGCAGCTATTGACAAAAGTGCCCATGCTATATCGTAATCATCGTTGAATGCAGGATGCGTTTTGCTGGCATAGAAGTGATCGTAAGAAAAGGCAGTGCAGTCAACATCCCTGCCAAGTAAATAGCGCCAACTCCATTGAACGCCTATTCTTATCACCATGGGATAAGAATAGGTAGTATCGATGAGTACCCCATCCATATCGAAGATCAATGCATCATAGTTTTGTGCCGATTTATACATATTACATCACGTCCTTATACAACATAGGTTGCTTCTCATGCATCCGTTATTTTACCATTACGTCACGTTTGATAATATACAATGAAAGACCTTATGCACTTTGGGGGTTGGTTATTCATCATGTTGGAGATACCGTTAGATCGAAGTTCCGAGGTCCCTCTCTATCGCCAGATTGCCCTACACCTGCAGCGCATGATAGCAAGCGGGAGCTTGCCCGAAGGATACAAACTGCCAGGTACCAGGCAATTGGCAACTGATTTAGGAGTGAGCAGGACGACTGTCAACGAAGCCATGATCCTTCTGGAAAAGGAAGGATACATTACGACAGTCGGAAAAAGTGGTTGTTACGTTTGTCGCAACAGCAGCAAGCCATCGGACAAAAACAATCCCATGACCAAAAGGACAATAACGGACTTATCTTCTGGGCTTCCAGATGAGAGCTTATTGCCAATGCAGTTTCTGTGCAAGCCCCTGCGAGAATTGTCCTCTATAGCCGGAGAAAATTTGCTGTTGCCGCCACCTTTGGCCGGATTACCAGAACTTAGAGAGGCGCTGGTCAAGCATGCTGCTTTGAGGGGAATTCCGGCTCGTCCAGACGAGGTATTGGTCACAGCCGGAGGGCTAGAAGCGCTTTCTCTCCTTATGGCTGCCATCAAGGATAGTGGTGCGAGGAAAATTTACGTGGAGGAGCTCACCTACCCGTTGGTCTTGGAATTGGCGTCAAAGAATAACTTGGAGATATGTCCAATGCGCTTGGATGATCCGGTTTCTTCGTTGAAAAACGCTTCTGAAGGCGATGCTGTTTATTTGATCCCAAGTTTCCACAATCCTACAGGGCGCACACTTTCTCTCGAACAGAGGGATTCTATCCTCAAACAGGCTCGAAGAACGTCTTTGGTGATCATAGAGGACGATACATATGGAGAGCTGAGGTACGGCAAGGAAAGCGTACCGGCACTTAAGGCCATGGAGGACACAAAAAACGTAGCCTATTTGGGTTCGTTTAGCCAAGCACTTTTCCCCGGATTTAGGATTAGCTATCTGCTATTGCCCAAATGGCTCATGGATAGGTGTCTTGTGGCAAAGAGGATCTTTTACGGCTCGGTGTCATCCCTGGTTCAATGTCTCGCGCTCGTGTTTCTGAATGAAGGAGGTCTATATGAAGCGCTTGATTTTGTACGAAACCAAATTTCTTTGCGTATGCGGCTGTTTTGCGAACAGCTAAGCAGAAACATTCCTATAGCTACTTTTGAAATGCCCCTGGGGGGAATATATTTATGGGTTCGCCTGCCAGGTATTAAGGGAAGCCAGGCAGCCAGCAAGGCCGAGGTCCAAGGAATTTCGATAGTGCCAGGTCGTGTTTTTTCTGTAAACAGCGAAGATATAGAAGCCGTTAGGCTTTCCGTTAGCGCATTAAAGCCAAGTGATATATCCTCAGTCCTTTCCCGTCTTCGTAGATCGTGGGAGCATGAATTTAAGCCATAAAAGCAAAGCACACGCACCAGAACTTAGGCCGCCAATTAAGCCCAAGGCTATTAAGTCCAATCTCCCAACACCGTAGAAAAAACTGCTGATTCCTGCAACGGCGTAACCGATGAATACCACTGTCGATATCGATAAGATCAATACTAATGTTTGTACCATCTTCTCTTCTCCGGTAAATTTACGTAGTTGTGTACATTTAGATTCTCTGATACAATACATGCGATCGAGAATTTGTATTGTATTATACATTAAATGGTCATGAAGGATCATAAGGATGTTTCTTTTTAATGGATGCAATTTACAATGGTGGGAGGAATATGCATGTTAAGGGAAGAAAAACTTTACACTACGTCAGCGGATTATGTTTACGATGAATTGCTTCATAAGATATTGATGAGGCAGATCAAACCTGGCGAGCACTTGGCAGAGGTAAATATTGCGGTTAGCTTGGGCGTAAGCAGGACGCCAGTTAGGGAAGCTTTGCGTCGGTTGGCAAGCCAAGGGTTGCTCGAGGTTATCCCAAACGTAGGGGCTAAAGTCGTATCGCCTACACAAAAAGACCTCGAGGATACGTTCATGGTGCGCAATGCTTTAGAAACAATGGCCGTAAGACTGGCTGTTAAAAATATCAATCCCACTTATTTAGCCGAGATGGAGGAGGCCATTAAGCAGGAAGAGCAGGCCCTTCGAAGTGGTGATTTTGAAGAGTACTTGGGAGTTAATGAGGAGTTTCATCGCATTATCGCTCAATTGAGCGGCAATAACGTCCTGGAGGACTTTATAAAGAATTGCATAGCGCGCATTAGCATTTATACCGTGTTTACTGAGCCTCCTGTAGAAGAAATAATACGGACGAGCTTGGCGGAACATAAGGAAATATTAAACGCTATTAAAGAAAGAGACGTCAATCGCGCCGAGAAGACCATGGAGGAACATATCATAAATACTCTTAATTCCTTATTGCTGTATGACAAAAAGAACCGCTAATTCTAATTTCGATGGAAACTGAAAGGGGATAATACCTTTATGAAATACGTTTCGGCTTTCGATTTAAAAAGAAATTACGAGTCAATGAAAGACGAGATAAAAGAAGCTCTGGATAGAGTATTGGAATCGCAAAGGTTCATATTGGGCGAAGAGGTCGAAAAGTTCGAGAAAGAGGTTTCCTCTTATCTGGAGGTGGCTCATGCCGTTGGTTGCGGTTCTGGGACGGATGCTCTCTTCCTTTCTCTGATGTCTTTGGACATAAAAGAAGGAGATGAAGTCATTACTACGCCTTATACGTTTTTTGCCACTGCTAGTTCAATAGCAAAATTAGGGGCGAAGCCTGTATTCGTCGATATCGATCCTTTGACCTATAATATAGATACAGATAAAGTTGTTGAATATATTACGCCTCGTACGAAGGCAGTAATCGTCGTTCATTTATTTGGGTTGATGACGCCGGTGGAGAAGCTGGAGCCTTTGTTAAAGGATAAAGGCATTCATTTAATAGAGGATTGTGCCCAATCCTTTGGGGCCTGGCGCAAGATCGACGGCAAGATAAGACGTTGCGGCACTATAGGTACTTTTGGTTGTTTCTCATTTTATCCCACTAAAAATTTGGGGGGATATGGAGACGGAGGCCTGGTGACCACTAACTTAAGTTCGTTGGCGGAACGGATCAAAAGGCTTAGAGCGCACGGTTGTTCGGGCGAATATATTCATGAGGAGTTAGGCATGAACAGCCGTTTGGATGCTATTCAGGCTGCCGTACTGCGATGCAGGTTGCGGCATGTCGACGATTGGAACAGGAAACGCAGGATAATTGCAGAGCGCTATCGCCTTTTATTCAATGTTTATAAAATTTCGGAATTCGTCAAGGCTCCCAGTGAAGACGAGGGCAGTTATCACGTCTATCACCAGTATGTTGTCCGCTGTGAAAGAAGAGACGATTTGTCGAAATATCTTGATGAAAACGGAATTGGCACTAGGGTCTACTATCCTTTGCCGCTGCATCTACAGCCGGTGTTTAAATATCTTGACTACCGAAGGGGTGATTTTCCGGAAGCCGAGAAACTTAGCCAGGATAGTTTGGCTTTGCCCATGTACCCTGAATTGACGCCCGACGAACAGGAGTATGTGGTAAAAACAATTGCCAAATTTTATAGATAGCAAGCATTGTCAATGAAATGAAGAGGGTTCAAGCAAGTGACAGGAGGTGAAAATGATGTATTTTCCGTTGTTCTTTGATCCGACGTTCATAATTTTGATTCCAGCCCTGCTATTGGCCATATGGGCCCAGATAAAGGTGCAGGGAACATTTAGCCAATTTTCGAGGGTTTATTCGCGAAGGGGAGTCAGGGCTTACGAAGCTGCCCGCGTTTTGTTGGATCGCTTTGGTTTGTCTAATGTCCCGATAGAGAGAATACATGGATCACTTACGGATCACTACGATCCCAGGTCCAAGGTCCTGCGATTGTCCGAAAGTGTGTATGCAAGCCCTAGCATAGCAGCAATAGGCGTTGCTGCACATGAAGTTGGGCATGCCATACAGGATGCCTATGATTACAAGCCCTTAAAGGTGCGTAATGCTATCGTCCCGGCAGCCAATTTAGGCACAACTTTGGCCTTTCCTCTCTTCTTTATAGGGTTGATCTTCAGGGCTCCTGTTTTGATGAATGTTGGCATTTTATTTTTCGTCGCCGTAATAGTGTTTCACTTGGTAACCTTACCCGTGGAGTTTGATGCCAGCGCAAGGGCGCTGCGTTATCTAACGGATACTGGTTTGCTGGCTCAAGATGAAATCGGAGGCGCCAGGGCGGTTTTGAATGCTGCGGCGCTGACCTATGTTGCCGCGACAGTTATGGCAGTAGCTCAGCTTTTGCGTCTGCTTGCCTTTAGGGATATGGTTGACAGAAGATGACGGCTCACGTCCATATATCGAGGCTATTTTTTAAAATGTTTGTGATAATATAAGGGGTGATTGTCACCCCTTATATTATCTGCGGAGGATTAACTATGCCAGTCGTTATATTGTTTCTGCTTTTGCTATTTTTTGCTCCTTGGGCTTTAGGGTTTGTGCTTCTCTTTTTGTTGATATTTCTGTTGGTCTTCGTTCCTCTTGGATTTGCCGCTCAGTCGTTCGTTTGGTTAATTTTAGGTCCAGGGCAGCTGGTGCGTATATTGTTCAACAAGAAAGTTAGACGTAACCATGCTTTGGAACATGCCACAGTTAACGTCATAGAAGAGCGTTACGGACCCACGAATATAGCTGGAATGGCATACGATAACGGCTTTACCTTGAAAGGGATAATGGACCCCTATCTGGTATTGGCAGCTGCCCGCGAAGGGTTGCTAAGGTTGAGCCAGGGTGAAAGGAAACTAGCCGTCCATCCCAGGTGCGGCACGACGATAGTTGTCACCAATACGTTGGCCGCCATAGTGTTTGTGGGTTTGCTGATAGCGACTAAACATCTGAGTTTAGTTTATATATTGCTTGCCATATTGTGCGCTCACCTATTTGGTGTGTCTTTTAGTAAAATCGCACAATATTACATTACCACAAGCCAGGATGTAAAGGGAATGACGATAGAGGGCATAGAGGTAAGATCAAATCCCGCAAGCTTCTTTGGAATAAAATTCATGATGCCCTCAGAGCTCTTCATATTGACTAGACAGCCGGGTGAGGGTGTGAGCGTTGAGGTGATAGATCCGTGAAGGGTGTTGAGGCAGCTCTTGCCATATGGGAGGAATCGCGACGCGGCATGTTTCTCTCGCAGGCTTTAAGAAATTACAGTACGGATTTATCGGAAGGGGAACGAAGGTTAGCCTCTACCTTGGTCTATAGTGCCATGCGTCGCTACAGCTTATGGGTGGATATAATTAAATCTTTTCTGCACAGGCCGTTTGAATCGTTATTTCCACTAACTGGAGATGCCTTGATATTGGGATGTGC
>Ga0134095_1002367_pt1 | contig 10517 bp, 2 predicted proteins | sample 6_2taG_FD_94449 | JGI IMG/M metagenome (GOLD analysis project Ga0134095, IMG submission 94449) | Switchgrass degrading microbial communities from high solid loading bioreactors in New Hampshire, USA - 6_20_20_110_A2 metaG | ecosystem: Engineered > Bioreactor > Semi-continuous > Anaerobic >... | reverse complement strand
CGTTCCGGCCGAAGATGTTGAGCTCGACCCGTACAACGACCCGGACGATGAGCTCCGCTACTTCGACCGCCGGCTGCCGGCAAGCGCTACCGAGGCCGCACAGCTTTTCGAGGAGGAGCAGGCGTATATCAGCGCGGTGGAGGAGTTGAAGCCGCGCAGTATGCACGACCCCAACCTGGCTTCGCACCTCAAAGGCGAATACACAGGTATCAAGGGCTTTTTCTACAACAAAAAGACCAAACGGGGCGCTGTCCAGTGGCTCCGCAGCCGGTATCCGTATGTGGCCTCCCTACAGACCTGGGGCTGGTCGTCCGGCAACAAGGCCATCAAGGAGCTTTCGACGTCGAAAGCTGTCCGGCTGGTCGAGAGTGCACCCGCCAGACAGGATCTCTACCGGGTGGTCGATAAAAAGACCGGCCAGGTACTGGGGCGCGGCACGCGGGAAGAGATGAAAGCGATCACGATGGAGGCGTCGAAGAAAGGAATGTATGTCGGTATGACGCCCGTTGAGGAACCGCCTCCGTGGGAAGGACCCGCACAACCACAGGCCGCAGTCCAGGCGGAAGCCCCAAAAAAGGCGCGCGTTCAAACAACGACAAACCTGAGCGCCGGAGCCAACAGGTACCAAATCCTCACCAACGCCAAAGAGTTCCTGACCGGACTTCCAGGCGGCAAAAACATAAAAGTTGCGGTCGCCAGTGATCCGAACATCAATGCGCAGATCAACATTGAGACGGACACTGTGCGATTGGGTGAACGCTTCTTTAGCGATGAATACGGCCAGGACCCCACCGGTCAGGCGTGGCACGGCGGAGACGTTGAGGAAGCCAGAAGGAAGACCCTGGCGCACGAGTGGGGCCACCGCTGGCATGTGCCAGAACTGGAGACCGCCGCCCAGGACTATCTGGACCGCATGCAGGCGGAGCGCCCGGATGAGTGGGAAGCCCTGCAGCAGCGCGTCACCAAAATCCAGAGTGATAAGAAAAACCGTCCCAGGTGGGCGGCCAGGGAGATCAGCGCCACGATCCTGGCGAGCACGATAGGGTACGAGGCGAACAACCTCCGCACGGCCTGGGGTATGTCCGACGAGGACATTAACCAGCTGCAGGGGATCGCCAGATCGTCCGAGTGGCGTCTTGCAAAAGAACGCGCCGGTGAAAAAGTGGCGCACAGCATTACACCAGAAGACCCATTCTGGGACGACCTGGAAACGCCAGAGGAGCCGCCAGGCTATTTAGTGCCCCCGCCGCCCAGCGACGAGGACTACATGCCTCCTCCGCCGCCGGACGACTTCCTGATCCCACCCGACCTTCCTCCCGCAAAGGGTGGTGGCGGCGGGAAGAAGCCGCCGAACAAACCACCGCAGGCTGCGGCCGCATCCGGTTCAGGCCGCAGGAGAAAAGGCGGCAGAAAAAAGGTGGACCCGAAAAAAGCCGCCGCCCTGAAGGAGCATTTCATCGCCGCTTCTCAGAAGCACGTGTCCGAAAAGGAACTGGAGAAGATGGCCGATATGGAGGAGCTTGCCTCAAGCGCTCCCGTGGGAACGACGCTGCAGAAGGCGGTCGAGTACACCAGCGGTTCTGCGAAATATATGGCTGGCGGCCTGCCCTTCGATGAAGGCATCGTCTTCCAGGAATACGATCCCGACGGCAGCGATGCTGAAAGCCGCGTCTACAAAGTAGGCGGCAGGTGGGACCGGGGGGCGCTGGCAGGACTGGTCCTGCGCGGCGCTCTACACGACAACATGGCGGTTGCAGCGGCCGGCAATACCTTCATCGGCCGCCCTGTGCCCGTCAGAAATGCCCAGGGCGAGATCGTTGTAGACAGACGCGGCTATCCAAAAGACTTCTACTTCGAGAAGCCGCCGCTGGTCTCCGACACGGGCGAGATCATCCGGCCGCCGGAACAGACCCTCGCCCCGGAGCACGTCCAGGCTGCTCTGTCTGGCGTGCGTACGGCATGGTCGCAGGCTTTCACCGAGGGCTCCTTACCACCAAACGCGAAAGACCTTCTGGGGACGGTTGAAAGCCGCCTCTACAGTTCGATCAACAAGTTCGTCAACAACTACGTTGGCGAACTCGAAAAGCTGGCCGGCGACAACCCGGAGATGAGGCAAGAAGCCCAGAAGATCGGCCAGCGGATACTTTCGCTGTCGAAAGATCTGATGTCTGGCCCAATGCGGGCGCTTGAAGGCCAGCTTCGCGCTGACGGGTTCCGCACAGAGGGCTGGCGAGACCTCGCCCGCAATCGGATCAAGCTGCGCGGCGACGACCTCGATATGATGTACGCAAACAACCCGCTATTCGCCTCGATGGTGGATCAGGCGGGTGGCCTGGCGGCCGTGAAAGGCGGCCCGCCGACCCAGTTTACGGTTGGCGGCCAGGCTTATGAGGTTGGTGAGTTCACGCCTCGCAGCAGCGGAGGCAGGAACATTCCGTTCGGACACGACCGGGATTTCATCGACGGCAACATCTGGGGGGCTGGCAAGTTCGGCAAATTCCTCTACGGTGCGTACATCGGTAAGCGCCTGTGGGGGATGACTGTTGGACCCGCCATCACCGAAGCCGGATGGTTTGCCCAGCAGCAGGGCGTTTATGCGCCAACCGCCGCAGCCGTTGCCGGGAGTGCCGGACTGGACTTCAACCTGATGCGCTCTGTCAGCGGCGCGGACATCCGTCTGGATGCTGCGCGCAAATACTTCGGCCAGGGCGCTTATGAACAGTTCGGCGGGTTCCTCGATCTGGGATACATGGTGTCCGGCGGCAGCACCAGCATTGCACGCGGCGCTGCCGGCATCAAGCTGGGCGCCGGTATTGCTGCTACGAGCTACCTCGCGCCTACCCTACTGGGCGCAATACTACCCCAGGCTGCAGGGCTGACTTCGGCTGCGGCCGCCTTGGGTCCGATTGGCATGGCGCTCGGCTTGACCATGATGGCCGGCACCGTTGGGATGGAGCTGTGGAACATGGCCCATCCTGACAGCGAGCCGGTCACGTTTGGTAATTGGTTCCAGCGGAAGGTGTCCGACGCTCTTCTGTACAAAGGACGCAAACTGGCGGCTACAAAGTACGGCAGGTGGGAGCGGAAAGACCAGAGCGCCGTACCTGTGAACATCGACGATGATCTGGCGCTGGCGCAGCTTTCCGAGGAGGAACGCAATTACGTTTTGAGCCGGGGCATCACCAGGTCCGAAAAGATAGCGCAGGATGCCACCTCTGCAATCCGCAGACATACAGGTGAGGACACACCCGGCATTCAGGCTGTACTCCGCAGCTTCTCCCGGACGATGGCGCTCGGCCAGAACATGAGCGTGATCGAAGGCTTCGGTCGCTCTGCAGCGGCGGGCGGCTATACCTCTTCGGAATACCTCTCGCTCCTGAACACGATGGGCGGCCAGCTCGGTCTGGTGCCGTCTTCGCAAGCCTACCAGAACCTGCTGGGGTGGCTCGCTGCCGGTCCGTCCCAGGCGGCCATCGACGCCAAGATGATCTGGGCCGGGCAGGTGGCCCGCTATGGCGGCATGCTCAGTCCGTACTACACCGATCCGCTGGCGGCAAACGCCCTGGTGAGGCGCTACGACATTCTCACCCAGGGACAGGCGCAAGCCGTCCAGGGCTTCCTGTCCACCCTGGACCAGTTCGGTTTCGACCCCTCAACGGTAGTGGGGACCCGCCGCCAGGCGCGTGGACGCGGCTATGAAGAAGTACCCGTCACCCTGGATGAACTTGCGACAGCACTGAGCAAAGAGGTCGGCCCCTACCGTTCGCTGCTCGGCACCAGCCTGATGCAGTCCCTGATGCCCTTCGGCATGAACCCGGTAGAGGCCATGTGGGCGGTGCGAACTTTCGACGTCGAAACAGACGCACAGAGGTCCGCCGCCCTCAAGTGGCTGCAGATCGCCGAACAGACCGGCTACACCGACCCGAACACAGCACGGGCCATGATGGCCTACTCCACGTCCATGTCGCCTCTGCAGGCCAGCACGCTGGCCGGCGTGGTACAGCGCATGGCCGTCGGTGGGATAGCGCCTTCCGTTGCCGGCGGGCTCGTTGCCGGTCTGGGTCTCACCGATCTTGAGGCCGAACGGCTGGCTCAAATGGCCGGCGGCGATCTCAAAGCGTGGTCGTACCAGTCCTATCAGACCGGCAATCTCTTCGGCCGGTTTTACGATATGGCTGGCCGGCCCATCTACCAGTCCAGCGGAGCGGACTTCTGGGGGATGCTCAAGAGCCACGCCGCCCGGCAGACCATCCAGGTCCCCGGAGGCGGGGGCTTTGCCTACCAGAACATGGACCTGTTCCGCCAGCTGTTCCAGTACATGATGCCGGTCCAGACTGGCATTATGACGGACAAGCAGGCGTTTACCGCCTGGTTGGGGCTCGAAAACGATCCCCAGATGGGGAGTGCGTTCTGGGAAAGCACGACCGCCGCTGCCCGGCTGCACAACCAGCGCATGCTGGGGTTCCAGATGGCGAGCATTGGCGTGTCCATGCGCGGCATCCAGCTCCAGGAAAATTACTTGTGGGGCGCGGACGCCGGAGGCGCCTGGGATCAGCCCGCTCCGGGATCGGTCTGGTACATCCAGGACCAGATGCGGCGGCTCCAGCACAAGTCTCAAATGGCGAGCTTCGCCATGCAGAGGGAGCGCCTGGAGCTTTCACGGCAGCAGGCCATCGAGCAGGAACAGATCAGTAGAGAGCGGCTGGACATCTCCTCCAATTACCAGCGGTGGACGCTTGGGTTCGACTATGCCGGCCGCCTTCTGCAGAGGCAGTGGATGCGCGAGGACTGGGCCTACCAGGACCAGATGCGCAGCCTGCAGAACGCCTGGAGCCTGGAGGACATCAACGAGGCCATTCGCCTCTCCTCCGGCCGGGAACGCAAGCAGCTTATCAAGCAGCGTGAGCGCATGCTCCTGACCCAGAACCTGGAGGGCGAGCAGATCGAAACCTCTCGCGACCGCCAGGAACAGCTCTGGGCACGGGAGGATGAGCGCCACCAAAAACAGGTCGAGTACACGGAGAGCCTGATCGCTCTGGATGAGCGCCAGTTTGAGCTCTCTCGCGGGCAGCGTGAAAAGCTGTACGAGATGGATAAAGAGGCGCTGGAGCGCAGCATTGAAGAGTACCAGCGCCAGAAGGCGCTCCAGGACCAGCTGACCAAGCTGGAGCGAGAACACCAGATGCAGCAGATCGAGCTCCAGAAACAGTCACTCGCCATCCAGGCCGCCGCGGCCGCCGAACAGGCCAAATTCCAGGAGAGCATGACGAAGGTCACGGAGCTCTGGGAAATCGCCAGCGGGACCTTCACCACGATGGTGCAGAACGACCCCTCGACGATCCTGCTCGCCCTATCCCAGTTCACCGATAAGCTGAGCGATATGAACACGTCCAAACCCATCGCAGTCACCGGGCTGATTGCTTCCCTGAGCACCATGAAGACCGGCGGGCTCAAGGCGCTGGAGGGCTTGATCGAAGACATCAACCTGGTCAGCCCGTTCAAGATCAAACTGATTAGGGACCTACTCGATGACATCGGTTTATAACTTCGTCAAGCTCAATGACCGTTGTTATAAAACCCTGAGCAAGTGGACGCCTAAGCACAACAAACCCTCGACCGTTCGCCTTCTCCTCAACGGGAAGCTGGACGCCACCTACGGCTCTGGCGGACTGTGGAGCTGGGAAGGCGAACTCAAGGTCGCCGTTACGCCTCCTGGGAGCCCGCCGGCTCCCGGAGAGGCGTGGGGGACGGTGGAAGACGCCCGTGCGGTGCTGCAGAACAGAGGCATCATCCTGTTCCGCGACCATTACGGGGATCTGTATGACGTCCACATCCAGGATTACGAGGAACGCAGCATCCATCCAGATTGGTCCGCTGCTTCCAACACCATCTACTTCAAAGTACGGCTGGTTGGCGTACCTCATTAGGTGACGATATGCGCGTAATACCACAGGACACGATGGACGCCATCACCTACGACCGCGAGATCAGCGGCCGCCTGATCGCGCGCGACGTCCGGCTGCGCTTTACAGAGATACCGTATGCGGCCTTCGATCACGAGATCGCACTCAACCTCAACAGCTATGACGCCGACACGTACAACAACGGCATCCTGCGGGTGGTGAATGCGGGCAGCACGCTCAAATACTGCTACGTGACCGACCCTGCCAGCCCGCCCGTCTGGAAGAGCAGCGGCATCGCTCTAAAGGCGAACTCGAAGCCCGGCGTCCACAAAAACCGCATCTTCTACCAGGCGTCCAACGGCAGTGTGTACTACACCGATTTCAACGGCACCAGCCTCGGAACGCCGGTAAACCTCAACCTGACGGAATGGCACTCCAGTTATGTGGCCGCCATCGCCCCGGTCGCCCCGGATTTCATCTATATGTTCTTCAAGTACGCCAACGGCACTGCAGAGATTGTCTTCTTCGATCTGCAGGACCGGGAAATTCGAGCGTGGCACGGCATGGTCTGGGACGCTCCCGAAATCGCCCGATCTTTCGATGCCGAAAGATTGGACGGCAGGGACTATGTTTTCTTCACCGACAGGGAGGGGAAGCGCACCCAGCAGGTGAGCTGCACCAAAATCCGTGAAACGGGCTACACCTTCTGGATGGCCGACGCCAGGCAGGTCGTCCCGCTGGACATCGTGGACGACACTTCGTTCTTCCAGGTCTCCGCCGTCACGATGATAAACGGCCGCATGATGCTGACCGGCGTACTGAGCCGCACGGGAGCCGGCCGGATGCACATCTATTCCTTCGGTCCAGATCACTACACAATGGGCCGGGATATGTACATCGGAGAAAAGGGGACCAACGAGTTCATCGAGCATGTGGTCGTCGGCGGTCTGGATGAGGATGTCACCTTCCCGTTCGTGAACGGCTACAAGATGCACATGCTGGGCAGCCAGCTCGTTTATCTTGGTCCAGGCGTGTGCTATACCGCTCCCGCCACAATGCTGGTCGGCTATGACAACCCTGCCCTCAAGACCGTCTACGAGGGCGTGTACAGCATCCGGCTGGACTGTGACAGCAATGCCTCCAGCCGCCTGGTGGCGGACCTGAGCACGCAGCAGCGAGGGATTGAGCCGGGCATGCAGGTCACACTGGAAGCCTCGATCAACGGTAAAACCAGCCAGATGGGCGTGTTCGACGTCGATGGTGTAGTGTACGGCCAGGAAGAAAACGGCCAGGTCCAGCACGTCGTTGCTCGCGGGGCCGCCACCAAGCGCATGACCCAGTGGGCGGCTGATGCGGACTACGACTACTGGTCGCAGGGCAAGCAGAGCTGCGACCCCAGCACGCTGACCGAGCTCGTGCGCGTAAGCGGCCACTTCAAGGACGGAAGCCCACTCACGCCGAGCCAGATGAACGACCCCTGCCTGCTGTACACCACCGTTCGGGCCTCCAGAGGCCAGCATGTGCGCGGCCTGTTCAACTGGACAGAAGCGGGCGACTGCAAACCTTCCTTTGGCTTCATCCTCAACTACCACCGCAAGCCAAAGGCCTCGAACCAGAAAGAGATGGGCGACAACGGTATCGGGGTACTCTACAGCCGTGAAGCGTCCGGCTTTCGCATCTACTACGTCGAAGACAGCGTGTGGACCTGGTCGAGCCAGAGAGCCTATTTCGTCCCGGAGGCCAGCACCCCCTACTGGATCGCCTTTGATTATCACAACGGCCTGCTGAGCGGCTACTACCGCAAAACCACGGAGACCGCTTGGAAGTCGATGGGCGGATATGCGACGCAGCTGAACGATAGAGGGAAGAAGGACCTGGGGCGCACGGCGCTCTACCTGGAAAACGTGACGCCGCACTCCACCTGCTACGGCTTCACATCCAGCAGCGACGTCATCCCGGTCTACGATCCCACACAGTTCAAGGCCGGCGACATCGTGCAGGTAGACGACGAGCTGATCGAAATCGAGGGGACGATCCCGACGCCAGACCACCCCATTTTCGGCACCTGGATCGTGATAAACGGCGAGGAGTACGAAGGCGCGCCGCACCCGAATGAGTATTATAAGGGCCCCTTTGAGGGGTATCCCATCTGGTGCGACTACATGACCAGCCAGCCGTACCACCACGATGCGCTTGACGGGCTCTCCCTGGTTGTCACCGGCGGCCCTGGGGCGGGCACGTCCTTCAAGATCGTTGACTTCGACTATCACGCGCCGAACAAGTGGGTATCCACCATCCAGAACCCGCGTGACGGTGAGCGGTGGACAGACACCATTGGCGACATCCGCTACGGTTACTGGATGGAGAGCCGGGCCTGCCGCTTCTTCGTGGACCGCAGCCCTTCGGGGATCATCGGTCCAGGCTCCAGAGTAATGGTCGTCTCATCCCTCAAGGTGAAGACGCGCGGCTACAACAACACCACCGCCACATCGCACAGCGGCACGGACATGGTCGCTTCGGTCTACACGGAGCCGATGGTGTCCTGCGAGCAATATGAACACTTCACGATTGACGAGGACATCAGCTTCGAGGACCTTGCCACCGAGATTGCCCGCAAGGCCGGCGTCTTATACGTAAGAGCCGAGAAGCTGATGGAGGGCGATTACGTCATCACTCACTCCGGCTGGAAGCTGAACAGCGACATCCAGAACGCCCACCAGCGCGGCTCCACTGTCATCCGCTTCAAGATCAAGAGCGGCGCCGAGGCTGGGATCGCCTTCCGCCATTCGACGATCAAGACACTGGGCACGTTCTGGTCCACGCTCCTCTTCACCAGCACGCACATTAAATACGGGAACTTTCACTTCTCGATCCCCGGCGGCACAGCGCCGACTATTCTGGAGGAGGTCCCGCACCACACCTACTCCATTTACAAAGACTGGATCACCGTCTCGATCTACAAACAGTATGTGTCCATCTGGCACGAAAACCGCCACATCTGGACGTTCGTCGATCCCAACCTGGCAGGCGGCGGTGTCAAGGTGGCGTTCGTCTCGAATGGACCGGCGACCTTCGAGGTGGACTGGCCGGAACTGGATATGCGGGTGGACAACTTCATCCTGGACAGCGGGAAGAATGCCATCCAGCTGCTGGACCGCCTGATCGGCGAGAAGCACATCTACTACCAGGACGACCAGTTCGGCGGCCTGCGGTTGTACCGCAACCGCACCCTTATCAACGAGAACAGCCCCTGCGAGATGATCGCCGCATGCGGCGATACCTTCGAGGACGCCACCATCGCCACGCGCATGCGCCTGGAGGGCGCCGAGGTTGTTGAGGTGATCGACTTCGACGCCATGCAGCGGTACGGAAACATCTTCCGGGTGGAAAACTCCTCCGAGCTGGAGGAGCTGCACGACTTCGTGAGAGAAGCCGAATACCGGCTGCAGGAAGGGCTGCTCAACTCCAGACGCCTCACCCTGACCGGCCCGGCCAACCCTCTGGTGGAGCCCGGCGACATCCTCAGGGTGAAGCTGCCAGACGGCACGAAAGATGTGATCGTGGACCGCGTTGGCTACGACATGAAGATCGACCAGGAAGGGGCGGTGTTCGACATGGAGATAGACGCCAGAGATGCCAGCTTCACTTAGACTACACCGAACGATCAAAAAGGAAATAGAACGGTCGCAAGAGGAGTTCCCGGCTACTGGCGTGGTTTATGCCGTTAACGGGAATACGGCCGACATCAGGGTGGGGCACTCCCCCACCCTGATGCGAAATGTCAGGATCATCGGCAACCCGGAGACGCTGATGATCGGCCAGGAAGTCCTCCTGCACTGGACCGAGCAGGAAGGTTCTTACGGCCCCGTCCCGGTGATCTTTATTACCGGCGACGTCAGCGGCGACGTCAGCACGGTTGCGGCCGGACGGCCTCCGGTTGACAACCGCACCATCATCTACGGCCCCTACGGCCTGTCTGTGAAAGCAGCCGGCATTGGACTGCAGCACCTTAACTTCATCCCGGCGCTCGAAGGCCACACGCATCTGGACAGCCTGGAACGCAGTGGGTGGCAGGTTAAAGATGGGGTGATCTTTAAAGGCCACACTTTCATCCACCCCGACGGCCAGATTTCCCTGGGCGCCGAACCCAACCTTCTCAAGCTCGACAGCAAACATGCCACCTACCGCCTGTGGGTTGGCTCGGTGGACCCTGCCGACGCGAAGTTTTCGGTGTCGAAAGATGGGGCCATCCACGCCGCCTTAGGTGACATCGGCGGCTGGAGCATCGGTGACGACGAGATTGTTGCCGATGGCGGTTCAGTGGGTATGCGCTCGCGTGCGCCCCAGGGCAGTCCGGAATGGCGCTTCTGGGCAGGCGGGCCCGATCCCGCCACCGCACCTTTCAGGGTCAACTCGGAAGGGGACGTCTGGATGGACAAAGGCCATGTGGCCGTCACCCTGCAGAGCACCAACTACCAGCCGGGTCTCACCGGCTGGTTCTTAGATCCACAGGGGTTTGCAGAGTTCGGCGACGTGCGTGTTCGTGGCGCGATCCGGTCGGCTGTGCTCGAATACAACAGCGTCACGGCCACGGCCGGTACGCTGGGCGTTTTT
>Ga0134095_1002359_pt1 | contig 10551 bp, 8 predicted proteins | sample 6_2taG_FD_94449 | JGI IMG/M metagenome (GOLD analysis project Ga0134095, IMG submission 94449) | Switchgrass degrading microbial communities from high solid loading bioreactors in New Hampshire, USA - 6_20_20_110_A2 metaG | ecosystem: Engineered > Bioreactor > Semi-continuous > Anaerobic >... | reverse complement strand
GTTCGAGCTCTGCTCGGTGCCCGGGCGCGGCACGCAGGTGATCATCGGACTGCCGGTGTGTGACATCTGCTCCCAGGACGATATACTCCCTTTTGACGTGTCACTGCCCGAGAGATTGGCGGCGCGCTAAGGGGGAGCTATGTCCCGCTTCATAAGGCCGGTCGTCACCGGCGACGCTCGCCGGGAGACAGTGCTCGATGTGCTCGGTGCGGCGTTGGACGCTGTCGAGCCGGGTGCGGCCGTGCGGCGTGCGCTGCGGCGCGAAGGCGATGTGCTGCGCGTGGGCGACCGAGCGTATGACCTGGCGCGGTATCGCCGCGTTTGGGTCGTCGGTGCTGGCAAGGCGAGCGCGCCGATGGCGGCGGCGGTCGAGGGCGTGCTAGGCGAGCGGGCCAGCGGCGGGCACGTCACCGTCAAATATGGTTATACCGCCCCCACATCCCGCGTTACGCTGCATGAGGCGGGTCATCCCGTGCCGGACGAAGCCGGGCTGGCGGGATCGCGCGCAATCGTGGACCTGCTACGCGACGCTGGCGAGGACGATCTGGTCATTGCGGTGATCTCGGGCGGCGGCTCCGCGCTGATGACACTGCCGGTCGAGGGCGTTACCCTGGCGGACATCCAGGCGTTGACCGAAGCGCTGCTGCGTTCCGGTGCGCCGATTGGCGCGCTCAACGCGACACGTAAGCACCTGTCGCAGGTGAAGGGCGGGCAGCTTGCGCGGCTGGCGTATCCGGCGACGACGATTGCGCTGATCGTGTCGGACGTGGTCGGTAGCCCGTTGGACGTGATCGCGTCTGGCCCGACCGTTGCCGATCCGACCACTGCCGCCGATGCACGCGCCGCGCTGGAGCGGTTCGGCGTGTGGGAGCAGGCGCCCGAGTCGATCCGGCGACATCTTGAAGCGGTCATCGCTGGGGACGCGCCGGAGACGCCGAAGCCGGGCGATCCGGCGTTTGAGCGCGTGCAGAACGTCATCGTGGCGGATAATGCGCTTGCAGCGGAAGCAGCCCGTGAGCGAGCTGAAGCGCTCGGCTTTCACGCCACGATCGCGACCACGTTCCTCGAAGGCGAGGCGCGCGAGGTGGCGGTGGCGCTGGCAAGCATCGGCAAAGAGATTGCGGCGCACAATCGTCCGGTGCCGCGCCCGGCGTGCGTGCTGTTCGGCGGGGAGACGACCGTCACCGTGCGCGGCGCGGGGAAGGGCGGTCGTAATCAGGAACTGGCCCTGTCGGCGGCGCTGGCGCTGGACGGAACGCGCGACATCCTGCTCGCCAGCCTGGCGACCGATGGCAGCGACGGCCCAACCGACGCGGCAGGTGGGCTGGCTGACGGGGGAACAGTCGAGCGTGCAGCGGCAAAGGGGCTTTCCGCGCGCGCCGCGCTGGACGCCAACGACGCCTATCCATTGCTCGACGCGACCGGCGATCTGCTGGTCACCGGACCGACGAACACGAACGTCAACGACTTGATCGCGCTGTTCGTGTGGTGACGGCAGCCAAGCGCAGCAAAAAAGCAGCGAAGTGCAGCCAGAGCAATGGGCCACACTTCGCTGTTTTGTTATCTCTGCTGGTGTTCGCTGTCTTTGGCAGCTTTTCGCTAGAAGAACTTGACGAGAATATCCTCAATCACGTTCGCCGCTTCGACCACGCGGTTTGAGGCGTGGAACAGGTGGCGATAGACCTCGCGCAGCTTCATCATCTCCACCAGGCTTTCGAGGTCTTTCGGCTTGCGGAACAGATCGGCCAGCGCTTGCGCGTAGAGCGTTTCGATCGTGTTGTCCACAGCGCGGGCGCGGATGGCGTGCATCGTGGCGACGGTCGGGTGCAGCGGGATGCGGTCCATCGCCAGCTTGATCTCCTCGGCGCCGCTTTCCAGCAGGCGGGCCATCTCTTTCAGATAGCTGTTTGGCTCGACCCCGAGGATCTCCATTTCGTTGACTGTCGCCCACAGCTCGTCGAGCATATCGTCCAGCACGCGGGATAGTATCTGGATGTCTTCACGGTCAAACGGCGTGGCGAAGGTGCGGTTGAGCTCCGCGATCAGGATGCGGTTGACCTCGTCGGCTTCCTTCTCAAGCTTGCGGACGGTGTTGGCGGCCTTGCTGCCTGGATGCTTGAGATAGTGTCTGAACCCCTCAGCGGCAGACACGGTGATCTGCGCCTGCTCTCGCAGAAGGTTCAGAAATTGATCGGGGCGTTTGCGAAAACGCTGCCTAAGACGGGCAAAGAACGCAAAAAGTCCATTGATCGGGCGTGCAAGCATACAATCCTCAAGAGGTGAGCGCTACAATGAGCGCAGCAGAGTTGCCCCGGCAGCGGGCGTCGCGGCGAGTGCTCCCGATATACCCTGCTTTACGCGAAAAATCAAGCGCCAGCCGGATCGATCGGATCGTCAGGCAGGCGAAGGGTAAGCGGCGCATGCCTGGTTCTTCGGTCCCCTGCAGCCGAGGCGCGAATTCGGTTACAATCTGGCTATGGAAAGTCTGGAGAGCCGTTACAGGCGTCCTGTACTGCGTATCTGGCACAACAACATACAGCGAGGAGAGATCATGAAACTATCACGCAGCCTGTGGGTGGTGATGCTGGCGATCGCGTTGGTGGGCGGCGCGCTGTTCGCCCTGCAGGGAACGCGGGCGGGCGCTCAGGACGACGAGGGCCCGGGATTGATCGTGTACGCGTCGGACGAGACCGGGAACTTTGAGATCTTCACGCTTGACCCCGAAACCGGCGAGCTATTGCAACTGACGGACGATCCAGCCGTGGACACGCATCCGATGTGGTCGTCGGATGGCGAGCGGATCGTCTTCGCCTCGGACCGCGACGGGGATTTTGAAATCTACGTGATGGACGCCGACGGCAGCAACGTGCAACAGCTTACGCGTAACGAGGCGGACGACATCCAGCCGCGCTGGCAGCCGGGCGACGAATACATTCTGTATGTGTCGAATGTGAACGGCAACTGGGACCTGTATGTCGTGACGGTTGATGGCACGATGGTCCGCCAGTTGTCGAACGACCCGTTCGACGAGCGGCACTTTGGCGCAGCCGACGATGAAGACGAAACCGCCGAGCCGGATGACCAGGTGACGGAGCCTCAGGCGCCAGGGGAGACGGCGACTACTCCCGCGCCGCCTGCTACTACGCCTGACGCAACGGTGGGCGTTTCACGTCTGAACCTGCGTCAGAACCCGGGCGAGGGCGCGACTGTTCTCACCATTCTGAATGAGAACGATCCGCTCGAGATCACGGGCCGCCGCTTCGATAACAGTTGGGTGCAGGTGCGGACGGCCGCCGGAATGACCGGCTGGGTGTCGGCACCGCTGCTGAACATCAGCATCGACCTGTCGAGCGTGCCGGTGGTGGACGCGACCTTCTTCCCGGCGCCGACGCCTGTTCCGACTCCCATCCCGGCGACACCGATGCCCACCACAGAGCAACTCCCGCCGGTGTTCATCTCGTTTACGTCCGATCGCGGCGAGGCACCGACGATCAACAGCGGTGAGTGCGTCACGCTGAGCTGGAACGTCCAGGGCATCCGCGAGGTGTACTTCCAGGGCGGGCCCGCGGTGGGGCAGGGGTCTGCTCAGGTCTGCCCGACCTCGACCACGACCTATAACCTGCGCGTGATCCTGGTCAGCGGCGTGGAAGACAACCGTTATATCACGGTGACGGTCAACTAAGCTCTGCGCAGCAGAGACGACAAGCGGGACCGGGGTTCGCCCCAGTCCCGCTTTTTTGATCACGTGGTTGATTAGGCGGCTCAGTCGCCGGACATGTCGCGTGTCAGCCGCCGGTACTGCTCCATATCGGCCTTTGCAAGCCGCTCGTCGCCGGGCTGGCCGCGCTGGATGTAGGTCAGGTGACGGTTATAGTACGCCTCGGCGTATTTTGGGTCGATGCTGAGGACTTGATTGAAATCCTGGATCGCCTCGTTGTACATGCCGAGTTTGTTGTAGGTGATGCCCCGGTTGTGGAAGGCGCCCGCGTCGTGCTCGTCCAGCGCGATCGCCTGATCGTAGTCGGCGAGCGCGGCGTTAAGCTGGCCTAGCTCCAGATGCGCATTGCCCCGGTTGAAGAACGCCGATCCGAAGTGCGGATCAAGCTGGATGGCGCGGTTGTAGTCGTCGATCGCTTCTTGCAGGCGAAGCTGCGACAGGTACGCGACGCCCCGGTTGTGCAGCGCGACGGCGCTTTCCGGCATCAGGCGGATTGCCTCGTTGTAGTTGTTGATCGCTTCCTCGACGTTGCCGAGCGCGAAATACGCATCTCCACGCGCCAGATATGCCAGCCCGTCGCCTGAGTTCAGGCGGATCGCGTGGTTGAGGTCCTGGATTGCCTGGTCGTAGTTGCCCAGGCTGCCGTAAATCATGCCGCGCCCGCGATACGCTTCGGCCAGGTTGTCGTCGTGCTTGATCGCCTGGATGTAGTCCTTGAGCGCCTGCTGCTGGTTGCCGAGCGCCTCGTACGTCTTGCCACGCATCAGGTAGATCGTCGGGTCGGTCGGGTCGAGCAGAACGGCGCGGTCGAAGTCTTCCAGCGCGGCATGGTACTGCTTCTGCGCGTAGTAGATCGAGCCGCGCATGCCATAGGCGGGTGAGTTTTCCGGGTCGCGGCGAATCGCCTCGGTGTAGTCCGCCAGCGCGCGCTCGCTGTCGCCCAGCAGGTCGAAGGTCAGCCCGCGATAGTAGTACGACGGGGCGTGCGTCGGATCGCATTTGAGCGTCTCGGTGAAGCTGTTGAGCGCGCGGGCGTGCTCGCCCTGCGAGCGCAGGATTTGCCCCTGATAGTAATGCGCCTTCGCCAGCCGGGGATTGAGGCGGATTGCCTCGCCGAACCCCTCAAGCGCGCGCTCGGTGTGGCCGAGCCGCAGGAAGGCCATCGCGCGGCTGAAGTGCGCTTCGGCGTTGGTCGGGTCGAGCGCGATGGCGCGGTTGTACGCCTTGATGGCGTTGGTGAAGTCGTGGCTGCGATACGCTGCGTTACCCTGTTCGAGCGCCGTGCGCGCTGCTTTGGGATCCTGCTTGGGCGTGGTGAGGTACGACACCAGCTTGCGCACAGCCCCTTCGTAGTCGCTGGCGAAATCAACCACCGGTAGGCGCTGGAGCTCGTAGTGGAGCGGGTGGTTGTCGCGCCGGAGAATGATGATCGGCTTCTGGGCGTCCAGGAAGTGGCTCCACTCGGCGCGCACTTCGCGCGTATCCGCCTGGTCAGACCAGATCAGCAGCATGTGGGTGGCTTTGTGCAGAGCCTGGTTAACCGCTGTAGACCAGTCCTGCCCGCGCTGGATGTCGCGCCGGTCGATCCAGACGGACTGGCCGTAGCTCGCCAGATCGTCGTAGAGGCGGAGCGCGAAGTCGTCGTCGCCGTTCCCGTAATTAATGAATAAAAGAGCTGAAGCTACCTGTTCTCCCATAAGCCCCCCCGGCCTATTTTGTAGTGCATCGCGCTCCCGCGAAAGGCGCGAAACGTTCCCCTGAGCTTGGATGCAGCAGCGGACTGTAATCGCAATGTTGGATGCGCTTGAAACGGGATGTCGCTGTGCTCCGCAGTGGAACGTAAGGTCATTGTAGGGCGCTTCCCCCCATTGCGCAAAACCGCCCTGGCTTAGATGATGCCGAAAATGCCAAACAAAATCTCCCACACCTCGGGCAAGCGATACACCGAGGCGAACATCAGGAACAGGGCGAATAAGATCGCCACCAGCACCTTGCGCGGGATGTGCACGATGAAGAGTAGCCCGCGTGGACCCGGCGTGATGAACACGAAATGGTTGAGATTGCGTAGCGCGCGCATCAGGTGATACAGCATCGCGGACGTCATCGTGTCCGCGCCGCCATCCGGATCGGGTCCGTAGCTCACGCTCGGCGGCGCCGCGCCAAGCCCGGTTGCCGACTGGTTCGGCGCGCTGCTGCCCGTGGTAGAAGTCCGGCCGCGCCGCTCGACGTCGTCGCGGATGGTTCCGGCCAGCGCTTCGAGAAACGAGGCGATCCGCTCGGCGTCAGACAGGCGTCTGCCAGACGGGCCCGGCGTGCCCTCGTACACCTCTTCATCGGCGTTGTGCGAAGGATTGACGATGATAGCAGGCAGCCGGGAAGATGAGCCTTCCTGGGGCTGCTTGCGCGGCGAGGGACGTGAAGAAGCTGGCATTGTCTTATCCTCCGCCAAGTGGGGTTACTGCAAAATGAGCGTAAACAGCGCGCCGGCCACCGCCGTCACCCCGGCCACCAGAAGCAGCAGCCGGTGGACGATCAGGTGTTCTTCAGGCAGGGCGGCGTCGCCGTGATGCAGCACGCTGACGTTTCCGTTCGCCTCGACGCAGATCTTGTGCGCGGTGTCGTAGGGCTGCGCCGTGGGGTTTTTCGGGCGAAGCGTCGCGACGGTGACTTGTTGCTCGGCGTGGTACGTCAAATCGACCAAGACGTGCTGCCGGAAGCTGCTGGCCACCTGATAGGCCCGGCGTTCCTGATCCTCACGTGAGAGGCTCCCCTGACCGGCGGCAGCGCGGATCAGCTCGGCGCTGAGCGGTGCGTAGGTGATTGGGTCTGGGGCGGAAGCGGTGGGGCAGGTGGCGCGGACTGGGCGGTTTCGTCGCATGGCCGGGTCGGTGAGCAGTCGCGAACGGGCAGATTGGGCCGGGCCGATGGTTGGAAATCCGGTTGAGAGCTGCTGCGCGTTGTACATGCGACCTAATCCTATTTTTTACGTCAGGCGATCGAATTGCCGTTTGAAATCGATGACGATCCGGCGACCGATAGCGACGCTAAACCGTTCGCTGCGGCGCTGCGTTCCCCTATATGTGCGAGCTGTAGAGATGACTGTTGCCCGGCGCCCCCGTGCGAGCGTCTGGCAGGTTTGTGATTGGTTCGAGAATTCCAACGTTTCGTACTGTCATTATGGGGGAATTTTACAGGGGTGTCAACCATACTCAAACCATTTTACGTCAATTTTTCGTGAATAATATATGAACTTTTATCGGCTAGAATGTGACGGTGAGCAAGCGGCGCATGAGCTTGATTGAGGGAAAAAGGTACTATTCTTAGGAGTGTGGTAATCCTTGTTGTAATTTATAAATTAGCTATTAAATAAGCGGTAAATTGTTTGATCGTACAAACCAAAAATATACAAATTTCACGCGATAACGTGGCACTTTTCATGTGTAAAACACACCCTGCGGGACATTTTGGGGTGTGCTCACCCAAACAAAACGTCCCGGTCGGAAGCCCGGCCGGGACGTGTGCTGCATGCGTTATGGAGTGGTTACTGGACCGCGGCGAGCGCCGAGCACGCCGGGCAGCTTCCATCCGCGCGGATGATGGCGAAGCCCGCCTGCGGGTCCGCACCGTAGTGCGTGAAGTCCACGTTGAAGACGATCATCAGACGGACGCGGCCGCTGTTCGCCGCCTGCACGGCCGCCTGAGCCAGCCAGTTCGCCTGCTCCTGCACGGTGGTATCCGCGGCCCACGCGAAACCAGCGGGCAGCGGGCCGTAGCCCTCAGGCGACAGGTAGCCGATTTCGGTGATGCAGGCCGGTTTGTTGAACCCTGCCAGCGCGCGGTTCAGCATCGTGCTGAAGAAGTAGGTCGGATAGCTGCCGCGCGGATCGCCGCTCGTCTGCGTGGGCGGGACGACGCCTTCGTTATAGTGGACGCCAATGCAGTCCGCGTAGTTGCCCGCGCCCGCAGCGGCCATCTGCTGGGTGTAGGTGTCGTCGTTGCAGCCCTGGTCCGTGCAGCCCGCCGCGCCGAAGAAGCCGGTCGGAGCCAGCGCGCCGGTGATGACTAGCGTGTTCGGATTGGCCGTCTTAATCGCGTTGTACGCCTTCGCCAGCAGCGGCACATAGTTCGCGCCGTTGATCTGACCGGCGGGCCACTCGCGGTCGATGTTCATTTCGTTCCAGACTTCGATCCCGTCCGCGCCCGCGGCTGCCAGACCGGCGACGAAGTTGGCGTACGTGTCGTGGTAAGCGGGATTCATCACCTGGTTCTTATCGCCAAGCACCGAGAACAGGATCTTGTATCCGCTCGCGTGCGCTTCCGCGATCAGGCCGGAGCCATCCTGCCCGACGTGAAGCTGCATCTTGACCCACTTCATACGGGCCGCGTTCAGGGCTTCGCGGGTGTGCGGGTAGAGGCCGGTAATTTGGCCGCCTATTTCAAAGCCACCCACCGCCGCCGAGCCAGTCACCGGAGCAGGCACGTTGCCGCCCGCCGCTGCGCCACTCGCGCCAGACTCTCCGGCCAGCAGGTCAACGGTCACTTCGTCGCACACCGCAACCAGCTCGCGGTTGAAGCTGGTGCGCACCTCATACTTCGCCTGCGAGAAGAGCGGCTGAATCACAAAGCGCCACCCGAAATAAATCTGGCGGGGCTCTTCGCCTTCGCCCACGGCGCGGCAGTCGTCAATGCCGCCCAGCCATTCCGCTTCCTCGAACGCCCAGGCCGTCACCAGGCTGAGGTCGAGCCCTCTCGCCTCTTCCAGCGCGTCACGTGCGACGTCAAAGGCTGCGCGCGCCGGATCGGCCGCGGGGGTGGGCTGCTCCTCGCCGCCATCCTGCCCGACCTGCGGAGCACCCACAGGGGGCAATGTGCTCGCTTCCGCGGTCAGAGGCGCAAGCCCTGCTACCACCATCAGGGTAGCGATGACTGCGTAAAGTAGGGTCTTGCGATTTTCCACGGTGATATATCCTTTCTCACCTTTTGAGCTCTGGGGCGGCACAGCGGCCGCTCAACTTCCGAACGCGGGACGCGCCGGCGAAGCGGCTATTCTGTCCGAAATCGCCGCTTTTGTCTACGATGATTTCCCTACTATATCCTGACCACGCCAGGGCCAGCGGTCAAGATGGGTCAGTTTTGCGCGATGTGCAGCCGGTAGCCGCCGAGCAGCACGTCCCCGTCTTCGTTCCACGCGCCGCGCGTGGTGGGCACCGGCATAAACGGCACGTATCCGAGCAGTTGCGACGCGCCCGCTGCCCGATCCACCAGCCACAACCCGACCGAGCGCTCGGACTGCACGTCCTCAACCAGCATCTTCGCGGGATCGGCTTCCTCGACCACGCTGGCAACGAGGATCGCGCTGCCGTCCGGTGACCACGCCGCCATCATATCGGAATCCGTCTCGGCGACTCCACCCGGCCGGGGCAGGGCGCTGAGCGTGCCGTCTGCCGCGTTATATAGCAAGATGCGCTGCTCGCCCTCGTACGGATTGTGAACCCACACCAGCGCGGCCGCGCCGTCCGGGCTCCACACAAAGCCAGAGAGCACCGCGATTCCCTGCGGAGCTGTTTGCATCAGCGCTTCCGCGTCGGCCAGTGAGAGGATCTCGCGCGGCGCTGTGACGGGCGCCTCAGCGGACGGATCCACGTCGAACAGCCATACGCCGCTTTTTGCCGCCGCCGGGCCCGGCTCGTACCGGCCAAACGCCAGCGATGCGCCATCGGGCGACCAGTCGAGCGCCATCGTCACGCCGAAGTTGAACCCCTCAGACGACAGCACCGGCTGCTCCAGGCTGGAGACTTCCTCGCCGGTCGCCGCGTCGATGATCGCGATCCGGCCGATCCGGTCCTCGTCGCCCCACTGAGTCCGCTCGACCGCGATCCGCGAGCCATCGGGCGACCACGCGGGCTGGACGTCGATGATCGCGTCGCCCGGCTCGCCGAGAGGAAGCGCGCCGGTTGTTTCGTCGGGCGCAAGCACGGTGGCGGTTTGCGCTGCGAAATCGACCACCGTCAGGTCGTTGTCGACGAAGAACTGGAGCGGGAGCCCCACCACGGCGAGCCGCTGGCTGTCCGGCGCCCAAACGACTGGCGGCAGCGACCCCATCACGAAGCCCCGGCCGATTTCTTCGGGCAGTGGCACGCAGACGCTCGTTTCGGTGTCCAGATTGAACGCGCACGCCAGATTGCTCTCGCCGTCGGGAATGATCACGGCGACGTGAACGGCATCCGGCGCGGGGAACGCAAACCGCGATGCTTGCGGGACCAAGTCGGACAGCGGCGCGATCGACTCGACCTGCCACCCGCTGCCATCTTGCGCGCGGGCGCCGGGTGGGGCTGCCAGCATTGCGGGCGCGCACAACACGAGCGCGAAAACAAGCAGTGCGAAGCGACGCAGGGCCATAGCGGTTTCTCCTTGGAGGGTGAGGAAGGCGCAAAAGTGCGCGCGGGCGCCCGGCCGTTACCGGACGCCCACGCCCCATGATACACCGATCTGAGGGGGCTTACTCGGCGATTTGCCCCTGAAGCTGCGTCGTGTAGAGGTTGTAGTAGTGGCCGCGTGCGGCGAGCAGTTCTTCGTGCGTGCCACGCTCGACGATCTGGCCGTGGTCCATGACGATGACCTGATCGGCGCGGACGATGGTACTCAGCCGATGCGCGATGACAAACGCCGTCCGGCCTTCGAGCAGCTTGCGCAGGCCCGCCTGCATTTGCAGCTCGGTGACCGTGTCCACGCTGCTCGTCGCCTCGTCCAGGATGATAATGCTCGGGTCGGCCAGCAGCGCCCGCGTGAACGAGATCAACTGGCGCTGCCCGGCGCTCAGGCGCGAGCCGCCT
>Ga0134095_1002336_pt1 | contig 10636 bp, 6 predicted proteins | sample 6_2taG_FD_94449 | JGI IMG/M metagenome (GOLD analysis project Ga0134095, IMG submission 94449) | Switchgrass degrading microbial communities from high solid loading bioreactors in New Hampshire, USA - 6_20_20_110_A2 metaG | ecosystem: Engineered > Bioreactor > Semi-continuous > Anaerobic >... | reverse complement strand
ACATTTATGTTAAATATCACATAAATGTCAATTTATTTTGATTATATATTACCTTTTACTTACTAATCAACCTCCCTGCACCATTTAAAACGTTTTCAAAATAAAAAAAAGAAAGAATTTTGGTCTCTTTCCCTAATGGTTATGCAGCAATATTACTTGCAATGCCTGGATTCAACTTTAGCCCTTATAACACTCTGAAATCAATCTCACTGCTTCCTCAATCTCATTTTCGTTTTTAACAATAAATCGATGCTACTCAAATCCACCATTATATATATTTCCAAGATTAATAAGTTTAAGAGTTTCAGAGTAAACATTCTTACCATCTGTCCTAATATCTACTATAATTTTATTATGTAATGGACGTAAAGTTAACATACAATAATTCTGACTCTTTCTCCCAATTAAATATGGTTTTTTGAAATCTTATGCTAGTCTCTTTCATATTCTTAACATAACCTTCTTTGTTGCAAGAATATTTTGAAATTTCGATAACTAATTTTATCAGCAGGTCTTGTAATTCACGACTACAATTCTTAAATATTTTGGAAAACTCTGAAGATTCGGATATCTCTTCTAGAAGACATTCTTTTGTTATTGTCATTCCCAACACCTCCAACTAAGTTTATGTACATTTCTCTAAATTCAAATTATCATTAATTCATCTACCATAATTTTAACAATTACTCTCTTACTGCTTTACAAATCTAGATAATTCATATGTTTATTTTGATATTTTAGATTTATTTTAAATATCGTAGTTCTAATAAAAATGTTTACTCAAATTTTATCTAACGGACTTATAATCCAGATTTTTATACTTCCTTCTCACAATATCAAAATCCATACAAGTAACTATGTAAATATAAAAGCATACTCTCTCAATTTATTCAGACAATTGCTGACAGTAAAAGAGAATATGCTAAACATATGCACAAACTTATGTTATACATTGATAAGCTAGATACATAGAATTAAGCTTTCTTAATTTATATCAACCTTTTACAAATCCGATGTGAAATAAGAGCAGCATACTTTCAAAAAGCTTCTCCGCTAATAACTTCAACATTTCCATGTAGTCGTTCATGTTCCATACAATATAAAATCCACTTATTTCAACGGTTCTTTGTACACTTATAATAATTATTCATGTTACTCTACGCCCAAGGCCTTAAATACCGCATCCTCCGGACTCTGATAGAATGAAATTTGAAACTTTGCAAATAGTTCAGGAGGAACCGTCGGAATATCTACTGCAGAACTCATTGGAATCAACACTTTTTTGGCACCCGAATCAAAACACACCTGCAGTACATTTGCCAATTCCTCAACTTTGGTAATGGTACCGCCTATGCTAAGTGAACCTAATACAACCAACTGACTCTGTGGCGGCTTGCCCAGCGCTCCTGAACATAAAGCCACAAAAGCTGCCAGTGCAAGTTCTGAAGTCATTCCTACCCCGTTTATATCCTGTACATGCATTAAATAGTCCTTCGTGGTAATACTTATACTTCCGCTTATATTTTTACTATTAGCTCTAAAGTATCTGAAAGCAGTTTCTATACTTTCTTTTGCTTCCCTGTCGGAACCAAGGCCTGTTTTTTCAAATTTACCGTTGCCCGATATTACCTGGGTTTCAATCTTATAAGTTCCTATTATGCCGGATTTCCCTCGGGCAACTGTATACAGATGTCCGGGTTTTCCCATACCTTCAGGGATTATTTTGCCACCACCCTGTTCGGGAACCGAAACAAATTCTTCTGCCATTGTTTCATTATCAATATAGGAAAAATGGACATCATAAAACTCCATACCGCCAATCTTTTTTAGCTGTTCCTTCACACGTCTTCTTCCTATCAAAGCATAACGCAGTATCTCTTCAATATCATCCTTTGTAAATTCACCGTTGGGATATATGAGTTTTACAAGCCCTGAGACAGTTTTTCTCACCGCAATAACGTCCCTTTGGTTAAGGTTGTTACCCAGTAGGAAATATTTATCCAAGGCATCGGAGAAAGAACGCTTTCTCATCTCCCTCATAAACTCAGATATATAATCAGTAATAAAGCCGTATTCGTCCGTAAAAAACTCTGGACGCATTTTCGGTATCTCCCAACCGGGAACATAGTAATGCATTCTGTCAAAAAACGCACTGTCATTTGCCATAGCTTCAGGGAAGGGCTCAAAAAGATGGGATGTTTTAAGCAGTACATCAACACTTTGGTTAATGTTACCTACAAACACCATGGAGGCAGAGGCATTTTTTTCTTCCTTTCCTCGAGCGAAGGAACCTGAAGCCATGTAGTCCTTCATTATCTGAATTCCGTCTTTATCCTTGAACGTAATCCCTGCAACCTCGTCAAAAGCTACACAGTCCCAAAGCCCGACAAGACCTATTTGCCTTGAAGCCATATTGTAAAACAAATTGGCTACAGTTGTCTGTCCTCCTGATACCAGAATGCTGTTCGGGGAAATTTCCTTATACACATGGGATTTACCGGTGCCTCTGGGTCCTAATTCACACAGGTTGTAATTGTTCTCCACAAGCGGTATCATCCTGGCTAATAGATGCCACTTTACCGGGTTTTCCAACCTGGTAGGTTCCATTCCTATTGACCGCAAAAGCACATCTATCCATTCATCCTTAGTAAAATTTTTTCTTCCGTTAAAAATCTCTTCCATATCAAGGTTGGGCATCTGTATAGGTGTCAAATTGCTTATATTGAAAGGGCTTGTCCCTTTAGCTTCTTCGTCGTAGTATTAATCCATTTTTATAATACACCATATGCCACCACAGAGGAGCTTTTCATATTGCTTTACATAAGTAGGGGATATAGCTACCCCTTTAATACCCAAATTTGAAAACTCTGCCTCATATACGTCCTTCTTTTCATTGAGCTTTACACCAACCTTGTCAATAACGGTATATTTTCCTATTTCCCTTATCTTAGATTTAACTTTCTCTGCTTCATCGGTGCGCACAAAATTATCGGCTAAAATTCTCTTTACCGTTTCAACACCTTCCCGGATTCCTTCTTCATCATCAGTGGCACAATACATACCCAAAAGATATTCCAGGACATATACCGGCACATTGGCCCCCTCTTTTATTTTTTTTGTAAGATCTTTTCTTACAACCCTGCCTGCAAAATATTGATTCAGCTTTTTGCTTAATTCATCCATTATCTCAACCCCTTAGAATCCGAAATCATCGCTTATGGCTATATCGATAATAAAAGGTATCCGCTCGTATATCTTTTCTACTGTTTCTTCCTCATCTTCCATAACAAGATAGTATTTCTTGGTCTTGTCATACTTTCTGTTCTTCAATACAAACTTTTCTCTGAAACTCCTGTCTTCATAATTTTCGGATTTACTATCGGCAATAATTATATTTTCGTTGGATATCCGGTTGTTATCCTCATCCACAAAATATACTTTAAGCCTTAGCGGAATACGCTTATCCTCAATTTTCTCAGTCTGGAAAAACTCCAAATAAGAAATGGTATTGGTGATTTTCCTGGTTATGCTGGTGAGTTTAACATCGACCTTTCTCAATTCATTTTTACGATCCTTGCTTCTGTCATTCTTAAACTTGATAACAGGAATAAGAATTTCCTGCAAGGATGTACCGCCATGCACATAATTGGCCCCTGCGCCTTGCACTTTAAACCTGTTTATGCCCCTAGGAGATATATATTTGAGGTTTGAGCCGGGTTCAAGCAAATACTCCATTCCAAAAGTCATAGTACCTTCCAGTTTCAAAGGCTTGGTGCTCAATACAAACCTTCTGTTTTCATATGCATCTTCAATGGAACCTTTGGTTATTTTATCGCTTTCCGTCAAATTCCCACGCTTATAAATAAAGCCGTGGTCAGAAGTAACAACAATGTTTGTAGCACTAACATTATTAACCAGATCATTTATCAACGCCATTAATTCTTTATAGGCTTCCTCCACTGCATCAAAAACTTCCCTTTCGGTTTTATCATTGTCGCCTCTGGCATCAACGGTATTGTGGTATATGTAAATCAATTCTTTTCCGCTAAAAAATTTTCGCATTTCATCCCTCTTCATATCGACAATATCGGTAAACTGTACAGCTAATGATTCCTTACTGTAATTATTCAGTATTTTGTTCCGGTTTCCCGTACCCTTTGAATCTATGTCGTCCACGTATACTTTAAATTCTTCGTCTATTGAAATGGATTTGTGGGGAAGAAGGGATGCCATTCCAATTGAAGTATTGGAGGGTATACTTCCCTGCATATATAAAATCTCCGTTGAACCCTTTCTCTCCCTGTTGAGCAAGTCACAAAACTCCTTCGCAGCCTCAAAACGAAGTCCGTCGGAAATAATGACAAAAACCCTCTCACCACGGTTGTTGAAAGGCTTTATATAAGTGCTGTAAAAATCCTTCTGCATTATCATACCTGGGATTTTCCAGTCTTCCTTTAAAGTTTCGAGACTGTCAGCCCATTTTATGGAAAGTGTATTGAGATAACCGTTGACATATACATTTTCAACTTTATCCTTTAATTCCATCAGAAGTTCCTTGTTACTCAAGCGATCAAAGGATACATAAAACTTTCTGTAAGCAGTATCTATTTTATAATACTCCTTCGAATACTTTTCCATGAACTCCAACGGAGAATACTGTTTTATTTCACTGCCTGTCCTTTTCCAAAAGTCAAACAGGTCAATGGCCCAGTAAATACACTCATATTCGTATTTATATAAATTATACCAATGTTTTGTCCTTCTTTCCTGAATAATATCCCTATATTTTTCAAATTCCCCAATATCAGCGACCAGTTGCTCCTTAAGCTTTTTTACAATCGTCTCATCAAAAACTTTGAAAGTGTCACATCGTATATAATCTTCCACTTCCCAGTTTTTAATGTATTCACTTAATTTTAGCTTCTCTTCAATATTGTTTGCCAATCTGTCATAGCTTTCCGAGTAAAGGGAGTGGTTCATAAAATTGCTCAAGAACACCACGCAGTCAGCCTTTTTGGAAGAAATGTATTTCCTCCAGTTTTCAGGTATATCACCGCTTAAGGAATATGAAACATTGGTAACCAGCAATAATATGGCCAATTTCTCAAGATCCGGTTCATGATCGGTATATCCGTAATACTTGTCTGCAAGTTTCCACAGTACGTCCGTCCTTCCGAACTTCTCTATAGCTTCCAGATACTTGTTGCTCTTAAAGTCCTCTTCCATCAAAAGAACTCTCAAGACTTCGTCAAAATCCGGATAAGGCAGCCGGCACAATGCTGACAGTACAGCCACATCAATTATTTCTTCGGTGTAATTCTCTATTTCATAACTTTTGAAAATTTTATACCTGTCTTTGTTGTTGAAGAATTTTATATACTTTCTGAAGGTGCTCTTTAAGCTATCCTCTGAGACATTCAAATCCCTCATGATAACAGTTGCCTTATCGGTGGAAAATTCCATACTGTATTTTAGCACATCCAGCAAATAGTTTTCCCTTGAGCTTGGCTTCCCAAAAGGTGCATAAATAAGGTAATTGGATTGGGTATCTGCTTTTTCCAATTGGTATTTAACAAAAAAAATATTATTGTCACTCAATGTAAGTATTTTGGCATTTTCAAGTTCCAGGGAATCAATATCTTCTTTGAACTCTCCGTCATCATCATACCAAAAAACAATATGACGTTTTTTCCCGTCAGTTAATTCTTTATTAAAAGCATCTTCAAGCAATGTTTTTATCTGTTTTAAATCCATCAAATATCACCTTTTTAACAGTTTTGCACACTATAAATTTTATATATAAACCTATTTATGCCTTATATATTATTAAAACAAATTCTTCACCCTGCTCCATAAGTAACGGCTCTTTGGCTCCTGCTTCTTTCATTTTCTTCAGTATCATAGGTATCCCTCTTCCCAGTTGATCAATATATCTCATATTTTCCATGTACTTAACTAGAAAGGGATTTCGGGCATAGGATACACCTATTTTCATTTTTTCTATTGTAACTGTATTTGGAAGCCGTCCCGGGCTTCTGAACTCAATTCGGTCGTTATACATTAACACCCTTATTTTAGAACCACTTATGCTGTAATTTCTATGTACAAGGGAATTTACGACGGCCTCTCTAATAACAAGCATCGGATATTCTTCTTTTTCTTTCCTCTTTAAACCATCTATCACCGATGGAACAAGCATATTATTTTTTAAAACAACCATTAGCTGTTCTGCAACATCCTGAATTCTTCCGATTATTATTTTTTTATCGATCAATTCATCGGAAATTTCATTGCCATTAAAATGGGCAAAGCTTACACCGTTCTGCGGAAGATGCTTTTCAGGATTCTTACCGAATATCAGCAATCCTCCCACAGTACAAAGCTTCCGTCCGTCAACTTCCTTTAAAATGTCTGCATTTACAAGTATTCTTTCAACAGATTCGCTAGACTCCTCAAACAAATCAAATGTATTATACTTCATAAAATAATCCCTGATAATATCAAGGTTTAAATCTTTCATTGATGTTCCTTCAACAGGTGAAATATCAAAATGAAGACTTCCACTTGCTTCAAATAGCCGTAGCAACTCTTCTTTTGATGCAATTCTCTTTGTAGTCCCTACACGAATATAATATTTATGGTCAACAGTATAATAGGGTTTGTTTTGTCCCTTAGGCACAGAAATAACTGCAATTTTTTTCCCCTCAATTTCAACAATTTCACAGAAAGGTACAATATGAGGAATACAACTGCTTCTGCAAATATTCATCACGGTTTCTTCTATTTTATCGTCGCTTACCCCTTTAATATTTCCTTCATCATCAACTCCAATTAGAATAATGCCTCCTTCTGAATTAGAAAAAGCAACAATCTCTTCGGCTAATTCTTTTGCTCTTATATTTTCTTCTTTAAATTCAATATATGAATTTTCTCCATCCTTAATTATTTTCTTAATTTCATCTATGTTCATGTTGCACCTCCTGCTAATTATATTTTCGCCAACAAGTCCGCTTTCAATGGCTTCCTGCCTTCTCCCTGTGGCACCTCAATTCCCTGGAACTTAGCATAGTTTACCTTTACTCCGTCATCCAGGTCAATTTTTATTCTCTGGTTTGCAACATGGGCAATTACCTGGTCATACTGTAGACATTCTTCCATCTGCTTCAGTATCTTTTCCCTTTTCTTTCTTGCATTTGCTTTTTCTCTTTGAGAAGCATTGGAATCTATAATAATATCCATTCTCTTAACCTCTGCCTCATAGGATTTCTGCAACTTATGCAAGTAGTCGGTTCTCACCCTTGCCACTGTTAACTCATCATACCGGTGCATATATATAAGAGCTTTAAAGCCATCCTCTTTACCGGAATCAAAAAGCCAGTATATAGGTCTTTTCTGGTATACCTGCACATGGTCTTTATAAAATTCCTTAAGAAAGTACCTTCTAATAGTCTGTCTTGCCGTTTCAGTAGTCCTTCTGCCTATAGTATCGGCAATATAATCCAAGTTCTCTTCCAAAGTTTCTTCTCCAAAGGTTACTTTAAGGAACTCAACAAACCTACTTAATATATCATCCTCAAAATATTCATCATCGGTAATAGGTATAATATTGTCTAAATCAGGTACAAAAGTAGCATTCACCCATGTATCCTCAATAATTTTGCCATTATCATCTTTCACTGTCTTTCGTACTTTCCATTGACCGTCCTCATTTTTCCACTTGTCCTTAAAGTCTCCACCGGCATAAATAAGCCCTTCCGCATCAATGGAGTATCGACCAAACATACAGCCTACTGCATAGGAGATAAAGGATTTTATATCTCGTTCTCTGTCAGCTTTTCTGATGGTTATATCCTTATCCTCCACTTCCGGTGTAAGTTCGTCCTGCAAGCCATATATTTGTATAAATATGCGATTTAATTCTTCTTCGTTTGTTTTGAGTTGATTGAATTGTTCTTCTGCAAAAGCTGACCAGTTATTGAAAGCTTGTTCTATCGTTCTGCCATTGAACTTGTAATTAAGTAATGGATGCTTTCGAAAATCCCAAGAATTTTCAAAGGAATCCCAGTCGACACGTGAAATATCTACATTAGTTTTGAAAAGATGACTTATTTTTTCATTTATATTAATATCATTACAAATTTTTAATGGAAGTCGCGCAACATTCCCTTGCTCATAATTGATTGTTTCAGATAAAGCTCCTAATAATACATTCACTAAATTTGAATTAAGGAAACTACCTATATAGTCTAATAAATTATCATGAACAAAAATCTTCATTCCTGCTTCACTAAAGATAAATCCATCCTCAGTAAACCTCACTGAAAATTTAGCCGAAGTTACTTTAGTCCATGTTAATCCTTTCTTGAAATAATATTCGATGTTTTGTGGTCTCGATTTTAGTTTTCCTTTTTCGTCTTTATAATTTTTTATCTCAATACCATCATTTTGCCAGTTTACTATATACTCATTATTTCCATACCATTTCCTATATTCTCCCCCTTTATTTATTGGAAACCATTTTTTTTTGCTTACTATCGCTTCTTCCCTATCTTTCATTTTAAAACCAATATTTTCTATATTAACTTCATACCAAATTCTTAAAAATGCAGAACTATTTCCTGTAATTAGCCCTTGCTTAGGTTCGGATATATTCTTCAAAATGATCCCATCTATAAAAGAATTAGCCACCATTTCACTACACCAATATGCAATTGGCGAACCAGGTATTCTTTTAAAACTATTTTGCTTTACACCATTATATCTATTTTTTAAAACGAAATACTCTTTTTCCTTATCCAAACTTTTATAAATATCAACTAATCTTATATAAATACCTTTATAGCCGTTAAGAACATTGTTGTTTAATACAAAAGCAGTTGTTCGCACAACCTCACCATCAATTTCCTCAAATGCCCTAGGTCCTAAATGTACCATAGAATTAATAGTTGCTCCATTTAAAATCATCCCTCTTAATTTCTCATAACTTCTTAAAAACATCCATGAATTTTGTGTTATCATTGATATATAAGAACTTTTTGTGCTAAACTTAATAGTTTTTTCTATAAAGACTGCAAACAAGTCGCTTCTTGTGTCCTTATAGTTTTCTTTTAGAAATTTAGAGAGTTTTAAGTTAATGCCGTCATCCCCCATATATGGTGGATTAGTACATACAACATTATACTTCTGACTCATTATTTTTGCCTGTTTTATTAATGGTGGTATTCTCTCGATAATTATATTCTTAAATTGGTACTCAATCAAATCCTGAATTTCTCCATCCCTTATCTCTTCCAATCTTCTCTCAATTGCATCAAAATCAATAGGCTTTACTTCAAGGATAGAACCATACTCCTTTGCATCCTGGAATACATTTATCAGATACTCTACATCTTCCCTGTGTAACCGCTTCTCTATCTCTGTCTCCTCAGGATTTACAAGGTAGTCCATTGCCTCCTTCGGAAAACCGTTGCTTTCCTGTATGGCACATACATTGACATTTATTTTTTCCCTAAATATTCTCCTGCTCTTGCTTCTTGCCTTCATCATAACTGCAAAATAAGCAAGCTGGGCTGCTCTGTCGTCTATATCCAGTCCGTACAGGTTGTTTTCAAGTATAAGTTTTGGAATATCTCGTTCAGAATATCCAGCACTCTTGTAAATATCATATAACACGTCAAAGGCATACACCAGGATATGCCCACTACCCATAGCAGGGTCTAACACTTTTATATCTTCTGGTCTTATGTCCTTGCTCTTAGCCCGTATTTCCTCCAACTGCTTCTGAACTTCAGGTTCCTGTTCCGCTTCATCCAGGTAATACTTCCACTTGCTCTTCAGCTCTTCGTCAGGATGCCCTTCCAGCCACAGTCTTCCCAAAGAGTTCTCCACCATGTACTTGACAATCCAGTCAGGAGTAAACAACTGGGTTGCTGCAGGAATATTTTCCTTAGTTATCTTTATATTTTTCTTTAGTCCTTCAAATACTTCATCTTTCTTCTCCGATATATAATACTGGTACATCCATCCGATTATTTCCACCTGTTCTCTAAAATCGTCCTCGGATATATCTTCCACCAAATGCCTTATGACAGACCCTTCGGCAAGAAGGTTTGAAGGCAGCAAAATTTCAGTATAATCGTCAATCTTTTCAAACAATCCCGGAAGTATTTCGTTTAAGGCATTGCACTGCTTTACCAGAAGGTATCTGTAAAGGGATTCTGTATCATTGTCGTCCTGTAGTTTATACACCAGTTCCCTTTCCAAATCCAGATCAATATTCAATGCTTCCCTAATAATATCCGGTTCCTTCCTGTCAGGTTCAATCGATGACAGCACTCTTATCCCTGTGGGAAGGTAACCGTTTACTTCCATGAAACGTAGGGCAATAAACCTGTTAAACCAGGTGTATGCCACTTCCTCTATTACATTGTTAAACCCTTTTTCCTCTATCCTGGACACAAGACTGTTTCTTTGCTCAATTTCTTTCCTGTTCAGGCTTCTGTCCCCTATTATCACTGTATCGGATGTAGAAACATCAGGCTTTTTTATTTCCTTTTCTGTTATTCCCAACTCATATGCCTTTTGCTTTATATCTTCGATAAGTTTTTTTCTTGCCCATACGGCAAACTTCTTTATT
>Ga0134095_1002333_pt1 | contig 10655 bp, 8 predicted proteins | sample 6_2taG_FD_94449 | JGI IMG/M metagenome (GOLD analysis project Ga0134095, IMG submission 94449) | Switchgrass degrading microbial communities from high solid loading bioreactors in New Hampshire, USA - 6_20_20_110_A2 metaG | ecosystem: Engineered > Bioreactor > Semi-continuous > Anaerobic >... | reverse complement strand
GTTGCCGGTGAAAAAATCCAAAGTGTAAAAATGGGGGTTTTATTTTGGCAGAACTGAGAAAAATACTAGTAAGTCTTCCTGATAATCTACTGAAAGAAATAGATTATATTGTTTCAGTGGAAAAGACTAACAGGAGCGAATTTGTAAGGGAAGCTATGAAGCTTTATATACGAGAAAAGAGAAAAATTGAAATGAGGGATAAGATGAAAAAAGGCTACCAGCAGATGGCCGAGATCAATAAAAAACTAGCCGAAATATGGTTTGAAGCAGACAATGATCAACAGCAAAAATATGAGGAAGGACTTAGGGAGTTGGAAAAATAGTGGTTATTAAGCGTGGAGATATATTTTATGCAGACTTGAGTCCGGTTATCGGTTCGGAGCAAGGCGGCATAAGGCCGGTGTTGATTGTCCAGAATGACATTGGGAATAAATACAGCCCTACTGTTATAGCTTCTGCGATAACATCACAGATTAACAAGGCAAAATTACCGACACATATAGAGTTAAGTGCAAAGGATTATGGACTTCCGAAAGATTCCGTAATACTTTTGGAGCAAATCCGCACTATTGATAAGAGGAGACTTAGAGAGAAAATTGGTCATCTTGATGATGAACTTATGGAAAAAGTGAATGATGCACTTAGCATAAGTTTTGGTTTGGTGGATATGTAGTAAGGGGGTTACAAAAGATGAAAACTTTTAAGAGTTTGAGTAAAAAAAGTATAATTTCTGTGCTTATTATTGCATCAAGTATGGTGGCAGTACATATTATACAAGCAGCATCGGCTGAGCCGGGTGCAGATGCCGATCCGTTGGTTACAAAAAGTTACGTTGATAAATTGCTTGAGTCCTTTTCCGGTTCAAAGGAGGCGGACAGTAAAATTGCAGCATTAACGGCCAAAAACGATGAGCTTGCCAAGACTATAGAGGCTCAGACCAAAAAGATTGAAGAGTTGACCAAAGCCGTAAATGACCTGTATGAGAAAAATGAAAAACTTGAAGAGAGACTTACCGACATTGAGTCTTACGGAAAGTTCATAGCTTTGGAACTTACTGAAAACCAGAAGCTTATGACAGGGGAGAGTGCCGAAATAATATTAAGAGGCGGCAAGGCAAAGGCAATTGGAGGGCAAGGCGGAGGTTTGTCGGATATTACTTCCGGAACCGGAGCCGATATCAATACAGACCAGGATGTGCCTTTGAATCACTTGCTCATGGTTTCAAGGGATGACGGAAGAGGAATAAAAATTGTAAGTAAAAAAGCATGGGTACTTGTAAAAGGTCCCTATAAAATAGTGGAAAAGTAAATAAGAGTTAGATAATTATAAAATAAAAATTCTGTTGCATTGAAATTCTATGCAATGGAATTTTTTATTTAGGGTCTTGGAAAGCCTTTAATGATGAGATGTCATATCAATCAATAATTGCTTTGGAAAACTTTTTAGATTGGGAGTTTATCAAAAATTCCTTTGGAAACCTTCTAAGGAATGAAGAATTAATGAGTTTTATTAAAGAAAAGTCCAAGTCAACTGATGGATGCTTGTCGAAATGTGCAAAAAGAGTACCGGGTAAATTATTCGGGATGAAGCAAATCTGATATTTTTGCTGAAATAGATGCAGAATTTTGAGTTTTCGGCAAAACTTATTATTCCTAACAACAATCCCTGCACAAGTAATAAAGATTTTTATGCAGGGATTTTGATTTACTTCTTCAATCCTAATTTTTTGAAAGTCACTAGAAGAATAAATCTTGGTAAGTCCATCATTCGCTTATATCTCCAAGGCTCTTTGTATAAGCGGTATAACCACTCCAAGCCGTACTTCCTGAAAAACAGAGGGGCTCTTTTGGTTTTTCCCGAAATTCCGTCAAAGGTACCGCCAACACCGATGCATATTTTTACTTTCAGCTTGTCTTTGTTTTTATATATCCATTTTTCCTGCTTTGGGGCCCCTAATCCTACTAAAAGCACATCGGCCCTGGAAGAGTTAATGCATTCAATTATGCCCGGTTCCTCATCGGGAGAGAAATAGCCGTCCCTTATGCCTACCACTTGGATATTGGGATTGTCTATTTTTGCTTTATTGGCCGCTTCTTCCGCAACTCCCGGTTTTCCTCCCAAAAAGAAATAGTTGATGTTCATCTTTGAAGACAGCTTAAAGCATTCAAGGGTGAAATCGAAACCTGCAACGCGTTCCTTCAAAGGAGTACCGATGATTTTGGAGGCCAATACCACACCGGCCCCATCGGGTAAAAGCATGTCTGCTTCTTTTAAAATTTTTTTCAGCTCGGGATCCCTGTGGGCAGCCATCATTATTTCCGCATTGGGTGTATAAATTGTGTGAAGCTTGGGTTGGTTCAACAAATATTTAAACCTTTCCACTGCTTCTTCCATTGTAACATTATCCACAGGTATATCTAAAACACTAACAGTCTTTCTCATACAAACTCCTTCTAGCTTTGGGTGATTATCAAAATTATCGGCCTTCAATAATTTTAACCGCAATTTCGGCATTATTCAATGCTCTTTCTTTCAACGATGCCGTGGTTGTTTTCAATTGCTCTTTAATGTTATCCCTATTGTTCCAGGTGTCATCGATTATCTTTTTTGCCTTTTCAAATTCAAGAGAATTTACATGGCCTAACGATGCTTGATTCGAATACTTCAAGAAACCTTCCACCTTAGGTTCGTATACGATACCTACGATTGGCACGCCGATACTTGCAGCAAAAATTAGGGCGTGAAGTCTCATTCCTATTAACATTTCTGTTTTGCCTATTATTCCTAGAATTTCAGATACCGAATGTTTTTTGCTGACAGCATAGCTCTTATTTTTCATTTTAGCCCGGATGTTTTCGATGATTACCAGGTCACCGGGATAATGCATAGGTATAAACAGTACGTTTATGCCGTAATTTTCTATTATATAATCGGCTATGTCGGCAATAGTCGCTTCATACTTATCGTGGCCCGACCATTTCCTGACCGAAATTCCTATGTAGGAAGAGTTGGGATCGATTTCCTCGTCGAGCAGCAAATAATTGATATGTTCCTCATCTTCCGGTTGTATTGTAAAAGCCGGATCGGCAGTTACATGGATTTGAGGTTTGTTAATGTTCAAGTCTGCAAGCTCCCTGTAGGACAATTCTTCCCTCAATGTGATTACATCCACCTTGTCTACCACATATTTTGTAAGGCTTCTGTTGTTCTTTTTGTTTAACGGACCGATTCCATTTGCATAGATCATGACCTTCATCTTCATCTTTTTGGCAAGCCAGATCATGCCTAAATAATATATGAGAGAGCGGGTACTCGTATTGTCCTGTATGAGACTTCCTCCACCGCTTATAAAGAGTTTTGAATTTTTCATTATTAAAAGTATGTGAATGAGATTAATCCTGCTGATGGAATCCACATTATAAATACGGCGTGTCTCAATAGGATTTTTGGAAAGTACCAATATCCTAAGGTCTTTCTTGTACATTTTGAGATTGTCTATAATTGCCATGAGCATTGCATCGTCACCCACATTTTTGAAACCGTAATATCCGGAAATAACAGCGTCATAGTGGTTCTTGGGAACTTTCTCAGCAGTTCTTCTGCTTAGAATGGTCTCATATATTTTAAGCTGGGTATTGCACATGTTTTCAAGGGAAAAATACTTGCTGGCCTTTTGGTGAATTCTTTCCCCCATTTCATGTCTAAGTGTTGGATTGTTAATAAGGTTAAGCAAATGTTTGGCCAGGGTTTTATAATCCTTAGGCTCAAATAGAAAACCGTTTCTGCCGCTTTCGATAAGGTCGGAAATACCGCCTACATTGCTGCTGACGGTGGCCTTTTTAAATAGTGTTCCCTCCAATATTGAATAGGGAAAACTTTCACTAAGGGAGGTCAGTACATTAATGTCAATAGTGTTGACAAACTCAAAGGGATCGTTAATAAAGCCCAAAAAAAAGACATTTTTTTCGAGGCCTAAAGTTTTGGCTTTCTTTTCTAGCGATTTTCTTTCTTCCCCATCCCCCGCGATTAAGAATCTTGCATTGGGTACTTGCTTAACAACTTCAGCAGCGGCTTGCAAGAATGTACTGATACCCTTTACGGGATGAAGCCTGGCAAGAATTCCGATTATAACATCATCTTTGCCGAAATTTAGATTGTATTTTACCAAAAATTCTTCTTTCGTGAGCTTCAATTCTTTGTTTTCAAAATTAATACCGTTGTAAACGGTAAATATATTTTGAGGATTGAATCTTCTATCAATCAGCATGTCTTTGAAGTTCTTCGATACACCGATATAGTAGTCTATAAATCTAAGAGCCACAGTATTTATCATACCGAAAGAAAACATTTTAAAAATGTTTTGCAGGTAGTCAAGCCTGTAATCGCTATGAACTGTTGTTACTACAGGAAGTCCGGTTATTTTTTTCACCGCCACTGCAACCATGTTTGCTTTTGCACCGTGGGAGTGAATAATATCGTAACCTTCTTTTTTTATTATTTCGAGCACCATTTTAATGTCGGAAAGTATGGTGCCTGTCCTGACGATTTCTGTATTTATACCTAGGGCATAGGCATCATCGGCGAATGCTCCGGTTCTGAAGCTGATTAGTTTGACATCTATATGCTTTCCGAGCTCTTTTACCAGAGAGAGAACATGGCTTTTGGCACCGCCTATATCTCCCCCGCCAATCAAATGAAGAACTTTCATCATAATCTCCTTTTTGGTGTTTTAGAAACAATTATTTTATGTCCATGATATTATAGCATAATTATGTTATCCAATAAAAGTGAATTACATAACTTTTAGCGTCCATATCGCCTTGAATAATGCCATTGGAATTTGCTATTTTATGTGTAGCTTTTTGTGTGGTAGGATATTATTATATTAAATGGGGAAATATAAAAAAAATTGAAGTTATTGAAGAGGTAGAGGATGATTCCTAAAGAAAAAGCATCTAAACTCTGGTTGGACTATTTCATGATAGTCATCGGAACAATAATATCAGCTTGTTCAATAAATATTTTTTTGGTTCCCTATAAGATTGCACCGGGAGGCTTAAGCGGAATTGCAACCGTTTTATACTATGTAAGCAATGGTAAGTTCCCCATAGGTGTCACCATGCTTGCACTAAATGTGCCGCTATTTATTTTAGGCATTAGGTTTATCGGGAAAAGATTCGTGCTGAAAACCTTTTTCGGAACCATTATGCTATCTGTTATAATTGATTTGACGGAGCCGTTCACCAGCGATCTTACTCAAAAATTTGGAAGTATGTACGAAGGTATGACTTACTCGCAAGATTTGCTTCTGTATTCCATTTTCGGAGGATTTTTAATGGGATTGGGTTTGGGACTTGTATTTAAGTCCGGTGCCACCACAGGTGGGACAGACCTTGCAGCTAGAATAGTAAATCATTTTTTGCCGGTATTTACGATAGGGGAAATTCTTTTAATTATCGATACCAGTGTAATAATAGTTGCAGCTATAGCGTTTAAAAGCTTTCAATTGGGGTTATATGCAATTGTAACTTTATTTATCAGTTCTAAAGTAATAGATGCTATTTTGGAAGGTGTAAATTTTGCAAAAGCCGTATTTATAATTTCTGACCATTCCGAGCAGATTTCCGATAGAATTCTGAAGGAACTCGACAGAGGGGTTACAGCCCTAGAAGGTACGGGTATGTATACAGGAAGCAGCAAAAAGGTTCTGCTTTGTGTATTAAACAGAGGACAGATACCCGTATTAAAAGGCATAGTAAAAAACATCGATCAAAAAGCTTTTATAATATTGGCAGATGTGAGAGAGGTTTTGGGAGAAGGGTTCAAGAACTACGAATGAGGGAAATAGCTAATAAAAATTAAAAAAATGAAAGTGCATTATAGACGAAATTTCATTATTGTAGTATAATAATCAGGAAAAATTTATTCATAGGAGATGTATCCATGAACGAAAGTCAGATAAAAGAATTAAAGAAGTACTCAACTATACTGAGAAAACATATAATTGAACAAGTTTTTAGCTCTCAGTCAGGACACCCGGGTGGTTCGCTCTCTTGTGCAGATATCTTAACAGTGCTGTATTTTAAAGAGATGAGAGTAGATCCTAAGAATCCAAAGTGGGAGGACCGGGACAGATTTGTTCTTTCAAAGGGACACTGCTCTCCTGCGTTATATGCAGCGTTAGCCGAAAAAGGATTCTTCCCCAAGGAGGAATTGGTCAAATTTAGAAATATAGAAAGCTTTCTTGAGGGCCATCCCAGCATGAAATACGTACCTGGGGTTGATATGTCCACAGGATCATTGGGTCAGGGAATATCCACCGCCGTCGGTATGGCTATAGCAGGTAAATTGGATAACAAGGATTATAACGTGTATGCTATTTTGGGAGATGGTGAAATTCAAGAAGGTCAGGTTTGGGAAGCGTTAATGTCAGCTGCTCACTACAAGTTGGACAATCTTATAGCATTTTTGGACCACAACGGTTTGCAGATTGACGGAAAGATCAGTGAGGTAATGTCTCCGGAACCTGTAGATGAGAAGATTAAAGCATTTGGATGGAATGTAATTGTGATAGACGGACATGACTTCTCACAAATTATTGAGGCTATTGATGAGGCGAAGAAGACTAAAGGCAAGCCTACTATGATTATTGCAGAGACTGTTAAGGGTAAGGGTGTTTCCTTTATGGAAAATCAAGCCGGATGGCACGGTTCTGCTCCGAATAAAGAGCAGCGAGATATTGCTATAGCTGAGTTGGATGCAGTTTTAGCTGGAATGGAGGTATAATTCAGATGTCAAAAGGTATTGCTACTAGAGAAGCTTACGAAAATGCTCTTGCTAAGATAGGTGAAGATCCGAGGATTGTAGTTCTTGATGCCGATCTCTCAAAGTCTACAAAAACCGATGTATTTAAGAAAAAATATCCTGAAAGATTTGTAAATATGGGTATTGCCGAATCGAATATGATGGCGGTGGCAGCAGGAATTGCTTCCTGCGGTAAGATAGTATTTGCCAGTACTTTTGCAATGTTTGCAGCAGGTAGAGCTTTTGAGCAGGTGAGAAATTCAATATGTTATCCTGCATTGAATGTAAAAATAGGGGCTACCCATGCCGGACTGACTGTTGGAGAGGACGGTGCGTCCCACCAGTCGATAGAGGATATTGCACTGATGAGGTCAGTACCGAATATGACAGTTATAAGTCCTGCCGATGGTGTGGAAGCAAGATTCGCAACAATAGCGGCTGCTAAAATAGACGGTCCTGTGTATTTAAGGTTTTCACGTATGGTATCCCCGGTTATATTTGATGAAAGTACTTATAAGTTTGAAGTCGGAAAAGGTGTTACTGTAACTGAGGGTACTGATGTGACAATTATTGCTACAGGATATATGGTATCCGAAGCAATTAATGCTGTTGAACAGCTTAAGAATGATGGTATCAGTGCAAGATTGATTAATATTCATACAATAAAGCCGATAGATAAGGATATTATAATTAATGCAGCCAGGGAAACCGGAGCCATTGTTACCTGCGAAGAGCACAATATATTCGGTGGCTTGGGAAGTGCTGTGGCAGAAGTGCTTGTAGAAAATTGCCCTGTACCGGTAAGAATGGTAGGAGTTCAGGATAAGTTCGGTAAGTCCGGTAAAGCACAAGAAGTTATGAAATTATACGGATTGACTGCTGAAAATATTGTAGTTAAAGCAAAAGAAGTTATTGCAATGAAAAAAGCATAAGTATTGATAAAATTCAAAGCAATTATAATAGGTGCTGTTAGTCGGCACCTATTTTTGCTTAGGGGCTTTCAAAGGTCGTGAAAGCCTTAGAAATCGAAAGGGCTCGATGCCCCTTCTATTTTATTCTAAGTCAATAGTTGGGTTGAAGCTAATATAGAATGAAATATTGCTATACTTTTACCAGCGAGTGGTTGTTTGATTGCTCGCTGGTTTTATTTAGGGGCTTTCGAAGGTCGTGAAGACCTTAGAAATAGAAGGGGCGTAGATAGCATCTTCAATTTTATTTAGAGGCTTAAGTCTTAGAAATCGAAGGCACGGTGGATAATAAAATTAATAAATTATTAATATTTATAAATGTTTACTAGAATATAAATAATTGTTACAATTGGATAAAGTAAAAATATTTATTTAATTTTTATTTATTGTGTGTTTTCCGATTGAAACTTTTTTGATTTTACACAGTCTAAATTTCTAGAGGTGATTTGATGTTTAAATTTAAGGGGCGAAGGAATATATTTATAAGTTTGCTTTTGATTGTTACAGCGGTAATGCTGCAATTTTCATCTGTTTCGGTTGCAAAACCGAATAAGCCTGAAGTGGATATGAGTATTGAAGCTGGATATGATAATATAGCCAAAATTGGAACCAGTACACCGTTTTATATAACCCTTGCAAATAAAGGTAGAAGTTTTTCCGGGGAGGCACAGGTAATAGTTGATACCGGTTACCAGACTAAAACGGCATATGCTGTAAAATTTGACTTGCCGGAGGGTTCTACCAAAAAATTGGCTCTGAATATATCGGTAAACACAGCTAACAAAAGGGTCCGTGTAAAGATTGAGGGGGATGGATATACAATTAAAGATGAGGAACACTCCTTTAATAAAATTCTTTCACCCGAAACACCTGTTATAGGGGTGTTGGGAGAAGCCTACAATCAATTGGGGATTTTGAAGTCGATAAGAGTTAAACAAAGGCATTTGGATGGATATAATGATAGGTATTATAGTACCTATAATAATGAAATTGCTCAAGGGACTATAATCGAGAATTCTGCTGAAGTGTTTCAACTTAATGAGGATACTTTACCGGAGGAACCGGATGTTCTTTCAACTTTTGATTATATAGTGATTGCCGATTATGATACTTCCCTTTTGTCCGATGGACAGGTACGAGCTTTGGAAAAGTGGCTTACCGAGGGAAATGCACTTATACTGGCCGGCGGTGCAAATGTGAAAAAAGTCTATTCCGGTTTGAGTAATTATCTTAAGCCCTTTGAGGTATCGGGAAGTAAAAAGGAGTACATTGCTGAGGCTCTTGAAAAATTTACGGAAAGAAGCGCACCGGATTCATTAGTTGACGTATCTACAGGAAACACAGGCAACGGTAAAATTTTAATAGGCGATAAAAATACTCCTCTTGCAGTATCCTATATAAAAGCTGACGGTAAGTTACTGTTTATTGCTTTTGATCCCACTATGAGCCCTATTTCTACTTGGGAACACAGTGGGACAATGTGGGAAACGCTGATAAGCGAGAGTATTCAGCCAGTATATCTCAATGCCTATAGCAAAAGTGATTTTTACCGATATAATTCAGTAGTGTATCAGATTCGGGAGGATCAATCACCGCCATATAAAATCCTATTGTTAATTATTTTGCTGTATATAATAATAGTCGGACCGGTGCTATACATTATATTGAAACGTAAAGATAAAAGAGATTACAGCTGGGTTATTGTTCCTGCGTTGTCTCTGATATTTGTTGGAATAATATATGTCTTCGGTTTTAGAACCAGATACACATCAGCGGTTACAAATAATTTCTCGATAATAAATCTTGATTCGGATAGTAAAAAAGCTGAGATCAAGACTTATTCGGGTATATTTAACAATAAGGCAGGAACAATGACGCTTGAGTATTCAAAGGATTATAAAGTTGATGTGATTCGTGAGAACGGATACAATTACTCATACAACTATACTGAAGAGGATTACAAGAATGCTCATATAAAGAGCAAGATTTATCAAAACGATCCGGTACGGCATGAAATTTTCAATGTAGGATTATGGGAGCCCTGTGTTTTAATAGCAAATCAAATCCAGAATTACGAAGGGAATTTGTTTAAAAGTGTAAGTTTTGACGAAGATAAGTTTTTTGTCGAAATAGTTAACAACACAGGCTTTGCCTTTGAGGATTCTCTCTTAATTATAGGGAATAATTATGTAGATGTTGGAAATATTCTTCCGAATGAAGAGAAGAAAATATCCTTTTCATTAACCGATAATAACGTATATCCAAGTTTTTCCGATTTTATTAGTTCAAAATACTACAGCAGTTCGTATAGAAACGGGTCCAAGGAATGGAGAGAGAACCGAAGAAGAAGTGATGCTTTTGACAATTTTAACGATATTACCAACAGCCAAATTATAAATGGCAATTATACAAGCAATAAGATAGTTTTTGTTGCATTGAATTTTGAAAATGTGGATTACAGCCTTAAAGTAAACGGAAAAAAAACAAAAAATTATAATACCAATGTAGTATATGCCACTGAAAATTTGTTCTTTGAACAAGGGGGAAGGGTTGATATACCGAAGGGGGTAATAGGAGCTATATTTGATGGAGGCAGAGGTATTATAAATGATTCCTTTAGCGGTCCCTATAATGACGGTAGAATAAATGTGATGGCCGATAGTGAAATATATTACAGATTTGAAATTCCATGGTATATTTCTGTTGACAGATTTTTAGTTGATTGGGGTAACTTGTTACCCGATTATATGAATGGTAAGTATTATCAGGAGGATATGGCAGAGGGACAGTTTAACGAAGATATGTTTGAATTTTATGTTTACAATAATGCTCTATCGGAATGGGAAAGAACAGATTCATTTTTTGAAATCGAAGAACAAGCTG
>Ga0134095_1002322_pt1 | contig 10690 bp, 7 predicted proteins | sample 6_2taG_FD_94449 | JGI IMG/M metagenome (GOLD analysis project Ga0134095, IMG submission 94449) | Switchgrass degrading microbial communities from high solid loading bioreactors in New Hampshire, USA - 6_20_20_110_A2 metaG | ecosystem: Engineered > Bioreactor > Semi-continuous > Anaerobic >... | reverse complement strand
TATCATTTTTATTGTTGAATTAATTTGTTAGTTTTTGTTTTATGTATTAATAAATAAGTTAAGTGGATTAATCTAATTCAACTAAACCAGTATATAACTCATAATATCTGCCACCTAAAGCTAATAGTTCTTCATGAGTACCTTCTTCGATAATTTGACCTTGTTCGAGTACGATAATTTTATCCGCATTGCGTACAGTTGATAATCTATGGGCAATAACGAACGTAGTTCGATTCTTCATTAGTTGGTCCATACCTTTTTCGATCAGTTTTTCTGTTCTTGTATCTACTGAACTAGTAGCTTCATCAAGAATGAGGATTGGCGCTTTAGAAATTGCTGCTCTTGCGATGTTTAAAAGTTGGCGTTCACCTTGACTAAGGTTTGCGCCATCGCCTTCAAGAACAGTGTCATATCCATTTGGTAAGCGTTCAATGAAGGAATGCGCACAAGCGATTTTCGCAGCTTCAATTACTTCTTCATCTGTCGCATCTAATCTACCATATCTGATGTTTTCTTTAACAGTTCCTGAGAATAGATGGGTATCTTGAAGCACCATCGCGATGTTTCTTCTTAAAGCGTCTTTCTTAATATCTTTTATATTAATACCATCAATTGTAATCTTACCTTGTTCAATTTCATAAAACCGGTTAATGAGGTTAGTTATTGTCGTTTTTCCTGCCCCTGTTGAGCCTACAAACGCAATCTTTTGCCCTGGTTTAGCAGTTACATTAATATTCTTAAGTACTACTTTATCTGGTAGATATCCAAAGGTTACATTCTTAAGAACTACTTCACCTTTAATCACACGTGTATTGAACTTAGGTTCATAAGGTGAACTGATTTCAATCGCATTTTCTGAACCTTGTACTTCAGCTTCTTCATCCATAACTTCAAATACTCGTTCGGCACCTGCTAATGCCGCAAATATTATGTTCATTTGTTGGGATAATTCATTGATTGGCCGAGAGAAATGTCTTGAGTTTTGAACGAATACTTGTAAAGCACCTAAATCTAGTTTACCAAAAAGAACAAGAATACCACCAACGGTCGCTGTAATCGCATAGCTTACTTGGCTCAAGTTACCCATTACAGGTCCCATGATACCACCAAAGAATTGGGCTTTACGTTGTGTGTGTCGTAAATCATCACTAAGGATATTAAATTCTTCAATAGTAGTACCTTCGTGATTAAATACTTTAATTACTTTTTGACCAGATATGGATTCTTCAATATATCCGTTTAACGCTCCAAGTGAACGTTGTTGTTCGAGATAATATTTACGGCTCGTTTTCCCAATCAAGTTACCTACGTATGCAAAGAATGGAATTGTCACAATAATAATCGTGGCTAAGAGCCAATTCATTGTGTACATCAATATGATGGTACCAAAAAAGGTAATAATTCCTGAAAAAACTTGTGGTAAAGTATTATTAAGCATATCGCCAACTGCATCTAAGTCGTTAGTAAATCGACTCATTAAATCCCCATGGGTATGAGTGTCATGATACCTTAATGGTAATTTTTGCATCTTCGTAAATAAATCTTTACGAATCTTGATAAGCGCATTTTGGGATACGCTAATCATTATGCGTTGTTGGAAGTAAGTGCTAACAACACCAACTAAGTAAATTACCGCAATCACGATTATTCCGAGAAGCAGGTTATGTATTTTTTGTTCAACGGTATAATCTTTATTGACCAAGTTATTGATAATTGGACGTAATCGGTAACTACCCAACAAACTTGATACACTAGCGATGAGGGTAAAAATTAATACGATAACAACTAATCGATAGTCTTTACCAATATATCTAAATAATCTACCAATGGTTTTACGTGCATTTTTTGGTTTTCCGAAACCCATTCTTCCCCGAGGTCCACGGAAACCACCTTTGCCACCAATATTGCTTGATTGTCTGCCATATCTTTTCATTAAACTTTCTTTCCGTGCTTCATTGTGACTCATGCTAGGACCTCCTTCTTGTCTACTTGTGAGTAATAGATTTCGGAATAAACTTGACATGTATTGATTAAATCATCATGTTTACCAACGCCAGCAATCTTGCCATCATCTAATACTACAATCTTATCGGAATTGATAACGGAAGAAATCCGTTGGGCAATAATGATTTTTGTCATACCTTGTAGTTCATTCTTAAAGGCTTCTTGAATGCGTGCTTCGGTAGCTGTATCAACAGCACTTGTACTATCATCAAGGATTAAAATCTTAGGCTTCTTAAGCAAGGTACGGGCAATACACAAGCGTTGTTTTTGTCCCCCAGAGAGGTTAACCCCACCTTGACCAAGTTCTGTATCATATCCTTTTTCAAATGAAGTGATGAAATTATGTGCTTGCGCAATTTTAGCGTATTTTTCTACTTCTTCATCACTAGCGTTTTCATCACCCCAGAGCAGGTTCTCTTTAATTGTGCCACTAAAGAGGACATTCTTTTGGAGGACAATACCAACCGCATCACGAAGATGTTTCAATGAATAATCCTTAACATTTATACCATCAATTAAGACTTCACCTTTATCAACATCATATAAACGAGGAATTAACTGAACTAGTGTTGATTTTCCACTACCTGTAGAACCAATAATACCAACAGTTTCTCCTGGATTTATAGTAAGATTAATGTCTTCTAAAACCCATTTTTCATTATTCTTATAATACTTGAAGTGAACGTTCTTGAATTCAATTCGACCTTTATTTATTGTACTATCTTTAAATAAAGCATCTTCATCTGTTAAATCAATGTCGGTACGAAGCACTTCATCGACCCGCTTAGCACTAGCTAGTGTACGAGACCCATTAAGAATAATAAAAGATACCATTAGTAGTGAAAAGAGTATTTGCATTACATAGTTAACGAAGGCAAACAAGGTACCAGTTGACATATTACCAGCAATTACTTGCTTACCACCAAACCAAACAACCGCAAGAGTGGTAATATTCATCGCCAAAGTCATCACTGGCATTGTGAAAATCATAACTTTAATTGCGCTTAATGTTGCTTCTTTTAAATCGTAGTTAGCTTTGGTAAACTTATTAACTTCATAATCTTCTCTTACGAAGGATTTAACAACTCTAATATTCGTTAAGTTCTCTTGAATCGTTGTATTCAAATCATCTAATTTCCGTTGCATAATACGGAAACGTGGGAAGGCAATTCGTAAAATCATGAAAATCGCAAAGGCTAAGAGGGGGATTACAACTAGAATGGTCAAGGCCAACTTCGCATTCATAATTAAGGCCATTATTAAGGCACCAATTAACATACCAGGTGCTCTTAAAGCCATTCTTAACAACATTTGTAACATATTTTGGATTTGGGTGATATCATTCGTTAAACGGGTAATCAAAGATCCTGTTTGATAACCATCGATATTTTTAAACGAAAATTTTTGAATTTGTTTAAATGCATCTTTACGTAAATCATTGGCGAATCCCGTTGATGCTTTTATCGCAAAATAAGCACCACCAACCCCACCTAACATCATGATAAGTGCGGTAACAACCATACCAACACCTGTAAGGACAATAAACCATGTACCTTTATTACCAAGAATACCTTGGTCAACAATAACTGATAACAGGTAAGGCATAATGATTTCACCAATTACTTCAATAATCATTAGTATTGGTCCAATAATAAATGCTGGTAGATATGGTTTTACATATTTCCAATATCGTCTCATTTCAATCTGTCCTTTCTATTTTATCTGCACTTCTTCTTCCATACGTGCTAGATTATCATTTACTTTCTTTAATAAACTAAACAAATTATACTTTTCTTCATCCGTAAAATCTTGGAGAACTTTCTCATCTGTTGCTTCGATAATTTCTTTACTATGCAAAATCACTTGCTTACCTTTTTCCGTTATATTAATCTTATTAAATCTATTATCAGTTTCATCAACAACTCGCTCAATATAACCTTCATTCTCTAACTTCTTTAAAGATACTGCAATCGTTGCCGATGATACTTCCATCATCTTTGCCAAATCATTCTGTGACACATTTGGATGATGATATATGTTCATTAATATTCGATGTTGGGCATGAAATACACCTGTCTTATCTAAATAATGTTGCATGATTTTTCGGTGTTTAATCGCAAAGTAAATCAATTGTTGAATTACTTCTTTATTAGTGATTTGGTCCATTCCCCATTTCACCACCTTTACATTAAATATGCTTATAATATATTTAACATGTTAATAGTTAGCTAGTTAACTATAATAATATACATCTAATTATATTTGTTGTCAATTAATTTGAAATAAATTAACATAAAAACCCTCTATCAGTTTCATATAAGATAGAGGGTAAATAGTATTATAAAACTATATAGACAACCATTTATTTTTCTAATTTAAAAGTTTCAAATTATTTTATTAATAATTAGTGAAAGGTAGTTATGGATACAATTTTTGACATTATTGTACAAATTTCTTATATAGGGTATTTATTTTCTGGTATTTCTACTTTAACTGTTGTATTTAGAAACTCATCTATTAGCAAAAAACTCTTGAAGAAATGAAAATCACAAGACTATAGGATATTAGAACCTAAATAACGATATACATAATCAAAAAACATGTTGATAATCATTATCTGTACCTCACTATAGACAATACCAGGAAAACAGATGCCTACTGCTTTTCTATTGACACCACAATAAAACTTTTTGAATCTGAGAGCGAATATATGAAATGAGATCTAAATTTAAATTTATAACCTCCAAATATAAAATTAAATCTTTCGTATCTTTCAAACTTAATAACAATCTATGTATTGATGTATATGTAACATATTATGATATTAATAATAACTACACAACCCCATTTACAGTGGATTTTTATTACGTATTATCATTTAAATTTCGTTGAATCAAACATGGCAATAATTTCACAAATACTTCTTAGCATAAAAGATAATTTAAATAAGTAAGTAAAAGCATGTAAAATGTATTTTCATGGACTTACTTTTGGTTTCTTTTCTATTTTTTCTAATAGGTATTTCTCAATTTCATCAAGTTCATCTTTATGTCTTTTTATAAAGTCATTACTCGGTCTAGATGTATTAATTTTATAATTATCATTTTCATCTTTCTTAAGATATATGTAATTATTAGTATAACTTCTAACAATATATTCTCCTATTATGCAAAAGTAATCATACACGTGAAGTAATATTTTAGTATTATTAATTGATTGCTTTTTATCTTTAATCCTAATACCTAAATTGTTTTCATAAATAGTCAAATATTCTATTGTATTCTCAGGATTGATATGTGTTCTGGCACTTAATTTTCCATAAATTTCATTAATATGAGGAAAAATATTTCTTAAACTATTAATACATTTAGTTGGAAGTATTTTGAAAAAATCACCTTGATAATCATGTACTTTATATATCCATGCTAGTTGCTCTATTATCATTCTTATTAAAGCTAATGTTTCAAAATATAAATCAGACCTTATACATAGTATGACAGCCTTGAAAGTATTTTTTAATCTAAAATAAGCTGCAGAAGCCGCAAACAAACTTGGTATATCTGGTTTATCGATACTACAATATTATTCAATTTGATCTTCTACTGCTTTTTTAATTGAATGTAAAATATTGATAAACTTAAATTCAATTTCATAATCTTGATTTGAAAAATTCAGATGTTCAATATATTTTTTTATAGGTCCAATCAACAGAACTAAGACCTAAACTACACGATAAAGCACCAGCATAAGTTTTTTTGAAGTATATTTCTGGAAAATAATACGGCATACCTATTGTAACTATCTGATTACCATATAAAATAATATCTTCAAGGTTAATATCATGATTCAAATAATCGTCATACTCAGTTGTCAAAGTCCATCACCTACATTTATGTATAAATTAATATTAATACTTCATAATTAGATATAATACCTCATAATAATAATGTGTATATAAGCAAAATATTATACATGTTTGCGTAAATATAAATGTCTGATGTTAAAATATATTCTTACACTAACCCATTATATTTATCAAAAAACTCTAATAATCTTTCAATTACTTTTTGTTTTTTCTCAGTTCTGCCACCGCTAAATCTAGATATCGGTGGCATTATTTTATCAAGATCAGTACCTGTAGTACGTAATACACCATCTCTAAAGGCATTACTCATGAAACGTTTTGTTTCTTCTTCCTTTAAGTTCTCTTCTTTAATTATACTATCTAACTCTTCATCCTTTTGTTGAATAATAAATCTGCGCCAATCTTCATCAATAATAGTAGTAAGAGTTACTTGCTCAATAAACTTTTCGATTAATTCCTTTTTGCTTCTGAGTTGTAAGCTAGAATTAATAGCTTTATCAATGGAAACCAATATTGTTTTATCTTGTAAGTTAGATTCTTGGTATTTAGCTACAAGCATTAATATATAATCAATATTCACTTCAATTTGTTTAATTAATTCTATTTCAAAGATTAAATCATCGTTTATTACTTCTTTATCAGCATCACGTACTTTACGATATTTTTGATATAAATCTAGATACATACTTTGATAATCTTGGAAATCACGCTCAGATAAGATTTCCTTTCCAGTAAAATCATCAAAAGCTGTTAATATATTTTTTAGTTTTAAAATAGCACCATATAATTTAATAAAGTTCTTCTCAGCTCTTTCTCCTAATATAACTTGTCCTAGAGGATATTCTGTTTTTAACTCATTAATAAGGTCAACATAACCTGGTTTAGGTTCACCATTATCTTCATAGCCATAATAATATTCAACAAAGGTTTTTAATAAAACTATGCCACCTGCATCTTTATTACCAAATAAAGCAATAGCTTCATCTGTTTCTTTTTTCAAATTACGGAAACAGACAATATTTCCATAGGTTTTAACACTATTCAAGATTCTATTAGTTCTTGAAAATGCTTGTATAAGTCCATGTTGTTTTAAGTTCTTGTCCACCCATAAGGTATTTAAAGTAGTAGCATCAAAACCTGTTAAGAACATATTAACTACAATCAATATATCAATTTCACGATTTTTCATTCTAAGCGATAAATCTTTGTAGTAATTTTCAAACTTATCTGCTGATATATCAAAATTAGTATTAAAAGTTTCATTATAGTCTTTAATGGCTTCTTCAAGAAAATCACGATAAGATTTTTCTAGACTACTTACATCAAATTCCTCATCAGGTAATAGACCATTTTCAGTTTCTTCATTTGGGCTAAAGCTAAAGATGGTCGCAATAATCAAGTCTTTATTCTTTTCCTGAATTTGCTTCTTAAATTCTTTATAGTATTTTATAGCCATAGGAATTGAATCAGCAGCGAATATTGAGTTGAATCCTGCAAGTCGGCGTGTTTCTCTTTTTTCAATTATCTTTCTAGGATTATACTTATCTCTTTCTTCCCATTTAGTTGTATAAGTATAAAAACTAGATCTCTTAGTCTTTTGATCAAAATGCTCTAGAACATAATTTACAATTTCACTTATCCGTTGTGGATCCGCTAATGCTCTTTCATAATCAATACCACTAACTAATTTGTCTTCAACATTATCAGGTTTCTTAATAGTATTGATAAAATCAATTCTAAATGGTAAGACATTTCCATCATTAATAGCGTCAACAATCGTATAAGTATGTAATCTTTCACCAAATACTTGTTCTGTTGTTCGATATAATGAGTTAGTAGGTCTTGAGTTAACAGCGAATATTGGGGTACCAGTGAATCCAAATAAATGATAGTTTTTAAAACTTTTAACGATTGCCTGATGCATGCTTCCGAATTGGGAGCGATGGCATTCATCAAAGATAATTACAACATGTTTTTTGTAAACATCATGTTGTTTATTCTTCCTAATGAATAAATCTAATTTTTGAATTGTCGTTACAATTATTTTATATTCATGGTAATTACCTTTTTCATCGCGATCTTCTAATTGTCTTTGTAAGATTCTTGTTGAGGTATTACCATTAGCAGCCCCTTTTTCAAATCGATCATACTCTTTCATTGTTTGGTAGTCTAAGTCTTTTCGATCTACTACAAACAACACTTTATCTATAAATGGTAAAGAAGCTGCTAATTGAGCAGTTTTAAAACTTGTTAAAGTTTTCCCTGACCCTGTAGTGTGCCAAATATATCCTCCCGCTTCAATTGTTCCTACTTTCTTATAATTAGTAGAAATAATAATGCGTGAAAGGATTCTTTCAGTTGCGGCTATTTGATATGGTCGCATAACTAGTAACATGTTTTCTGATGTAAATACACAATACTTAGTTAAGATGTTAAGAATAGTATGTTTAGAAAAGAATGTTTTCGTAAAATCAACAAGATCAGGGATTATTTTATTATTTGCATCTGCCCAGAAACTAGTAAATTCAAAACTATTACTAGTTTTCTTATTGCTTCGTTCATTTTTTATTTGTTCTTTTATATGTAAATTTCGTGTTGTATTACTATAATATTTTGTATGAGTACCATTAGATATAACAAAAATATGAACATACTCAAATAATCCTGATGATGCCCAGAAACTATCTCGTTGATATCTTTTAATTTGATTAAATGCTTCACGTAATTCTATACCACGACGCTTTAACTCAACATGAACCATTGGAAAACCATTCACAAGTATCGTAACATCATATCGTGTTTCATATTTACCACCTGGTTCAGTGTATTGATTAATTACTTGTAGTTTATTATTATGTATGTTTCTCTTATCAATCAAGTTAATATTTTTAATAGTGCCATCATCACGATTAAGTATTTGAATATGATCAGTTTGAATTTTTCTTGTTTTTTCTACTACTCCCTCATTAGCATTCGCAATGACTTCATTAAAAAACCGATTCCATTCATTGTCTGTAAATTGATAATTATTCAGTTTTTCTAATTGTTTACGTAAGTTAGTAATTAAGTCCTTTTCAGACTTAATATTTAAATATTCATAACCCTGAGAAACTAATAATTCAATAAATTCTCTTTCAAGTTCAGCTTCACTTTGATACTTACTAGATCTAGCATTACTATCAGGAACATATTCAGCAACAACCGTTGCTTCATCAGTACTGGCAACGATGTTGTAAATGCTCATCCCGTCACCTCCTTGAAAGATAACAGTTTATCCCTGTAATATTCATATTGCTTTTGCCGTGCTTCGATTTCAGCAGGAATGCCGCTGGTTAAGTCGTTGCAGAGAGCGTCAAAGCGATCGAGGATAGCTACGATGCGTTCTTGTTCTTCGAGGGGAGGAACAGGAATTTTCACCTTATTTAATACAGTCTGTGTCAAACTTGGCACTCCACCAGCGGTGTTATACTGCTCAAGGCGTTCTTTTTGTAAACAATAAAACACATACTTTGGTATAACCTTACTGGTGTATATTTCAGTGTAAAATATTGTATCAACAGTCCAAAACGGTTTTTCAACGTAATAGAGTTTATCTATCGAACCTTTTCGAGGTATTAAAACAGATGGTTTATCATAAACATATGTATCAATATATGTCATGATACCTCCTGAACCATAAACAGGAATATTACCTACATTAAATGATTTGTAATCCTTTCCATTCCTAATTTTAAGAATCTCTTCTAAATTGCACCACTCTACCTCATCACCAAACGTCAACAGCAAATCCCTATAATACTCATACTGCTTCTTTCTTGCTGTAAGCTCTGCTGTAAGCTCTGCTATAAGCTCTGTGAAATTGTCCAGAATACGGACAATTTCCTGCTGAACAGGTAGAGGGGGAATGGGGATTTTAATGTTTTTTGCAATAGTCCAATGACGATTATATCCTCTTGATGGGATGTCAATATTGCAAAAAGCATAATAAATATACTTTGTGTTTAAATCTTCAGTAACGGGAATAAATACTTTTGTTCCACTATCACCTTGGGCAAATTTCCGATCTGCATATTTAACAACTCTCGTATGATCTCCAAAAATAATACAAGGCAATATAGGTGGTACAGCAGATTCGTCATCAGTATATCCAGCAATATACACTTGGCTTTGGTCTATTATTGGGATATCTCCATTCTCTTTGTAATATTTCTTTGAAATACTATTAGGAGCATTATTGTTTTTTAGTACTTCTCCTAAGGGTATATATTCCACTCCATTAGGGCAAAGTTCAGCAATCAACTCATCCAATCTACTCATTTCTTCACCTCAATCTCTGAGATGATTTTATCAATTTCTTCTCTAAGAGTTTGTGAACGTGCTACTATTCTTTTTAATTCTTCATTTAATGCGACTATATCTATCTTTTCTTTCGTATCTTCTTGCTCAACATAACTTGATACTGATAAGTTATAATCATTTTCAGCGATTTCACTGTTTGGTACTAATCTTGAAAAATGTTTAATATCTTTTCTTTCTATAAATGCATTAAGAATATTGTCAATATTATCTTGTGTTAACTTATTACTATTTGTAACTTTAATAAACTCTTTTGAAGCATCGATAAATAGTATATTATTATCACTCTTGGATTTCTTTAACACCATTATACAAGTTGCTATACTTGTACCATAAAAGAGATTATCTGGTAATTGGATAATACAATCAATATAATTATTATCAACTAAATATTGGCGTATCTTTTGTTCTGCTCCACCACGATATAATACCCCTGGGAAACATACAATAGCAGCTGTACCATTA